>Ga0136633_1000039_pt1 | contig 85945 bp, 73 predicted proteins | sample AntDrymeUQ832206_2_FD_105494 | JGI IMG/M metagenome (GOLD analysis project Ga0136633, IMG submission 105494) | Polar desert sand microbial communities from Dry Valleys, Antarctica - metaG UQ83 (22.06) | ecosystem: Environmental > Terrestrial > Soil > Desert | place: Antarctica: Dry Valley...
CCGTGGAAGACCACCACGTTGATAGGCTGGATGTGGAAGTGCGGTAACGCATGGAGCTAACCAGTCCTAATTGCTCTTTTCGCGCTTGAGAGTCCCACCATCATCGACAGTCTTGTCGTTGACTGGTTTGGCCTCAGCTAGATGACGCTAAAGAAAAATAAGGTCGCACGATTTCTAGAACTTGATATGGGTCCCATCAAAGCAGTACTTTGATGGGCGCCCTTTACGCTGGCCCCATAGCTTGGTGGCCATAGCGTCTGTGACCCACCCGATCCCATCCCGAACTCGGCCGTGAAACCAGACTGCGCCGATGGTACTACTGCTTAAGCAGTGGAAGAGTAGGTCGTCGCCAGGCTTTGAAGCCAGCGTTATCGGGTTTCCATCAAAGTAATACTTTGATGGGGCCTATCAAGAACCCATTTGCATTGTCGAACAATGGCTCGGAGCGAAAGCTCCGCAAGGCCGACCGGCCGCCCGAGCTTATGCGAGGAAAAGCCAAGGTCGCGGATGCGATCGCCGGCGCTTGAGGCCAATCAAAAAATGGCGCGGGATGGAGCAGCCCGGTAGCTCGTCAGGCTCATAACCTGAAGGTCGTAGGTTCAAATCCTACTCCCGCAACCAACAGAAAACCCGCTTTCGAGCGGGTTTTTTGTTGCCCCGGACACTTGATCCGGGGCCCAGCTTCCAGACCGACGCCCGCCTCCCAGGCGGGCTTTTTATTGTCCTGGACCATTATTCTGAACCCGGCTTTCACGGACCAATAGCCCGCTTTCGAGCGGTTTTTTTGTTGCCCTGCGCCACGCCCCCGACGCAACCGATCCGCCTGCGAAACGCTTATCTCCAATGAACCCGCCCCATCCAGCCGGCGAAGCGCCGTGGTGGACCGTCCAGCGCGGTCCCGGGCCGATCGTCGCGACCGCAATCCACGACGGGCACGCGCTTCGCGACGAGGTCGCCACGGCGATGAAGCTGGCCCGGCTCGACCGGCTGCGCGAGGAAGACCCGTTCACCGGGCAGGCGGTGCGCGACATTTCCACCCACATCATCGGCCATCGCTCGCGGTTCGAGTTCGACCTCAATCGTGCGCCCGAGGGCGCGATCTATGTCACCCCGGACCAGGCCTGGGGCCTCGATGTGTGGCACGCGGCGCCCGATCCGGCGCTGGTCGATCGCTCGCTCGACCTCCACGCCGCTTATTACCGGATGCTCGGCCAATTGCTCGACGATATTGCAGCCGCTCACCAGCGGTTCGTGGTGATCGACGTGCATAGCTACAATCACCGCCGCGACGGGGCGTCCGCCGATCCCGCCCCGCAAGCCGGGGCTCCCGACGTCAACATCGGCACCTTCTCGATGCCGCGCGAGCAATGGGCGGACGTACTCGATCCACTGATCGAGGCGATGCGCGCCTTCGATTTCAACGGCCGCAAGCTCGACGTGCGCGAGAATATCGCGTTCCAGGGCAAGGGCGAGCAAACCCGGTTCATTCATGACCGCTATCCGCTGCAGGGCTGCGCGATCGCGGTCGAGTTCAAGAAGTTCTTCATGGATGAATGGAGCGGCGAACCGATCGAGGCCGAGCTCGAGGCGATGCGCGCGTTCGTCAATTTCGTCGGGGATCGTGCTCGGGAGTTGATCGAGTGAGCGCCGAGGCCTGCACCGCGTCCCGGCGTTTCGCGGCGGAGTTCAGCGACCAGGGAGCGCTTCGCCAACGGGTCGGCAAGAGCGGCCGCGTTCACCTCGACCGGTGGCTGCCGTTCCTGGTCCTTCGCCGGACCAGCGACCCGCGAACCAGCCTCGCGCACAAAGTCGCGGTCGATAGCCCGGCCTATCTGGTCTGGGCGCCCGACGACGATGCCCTCGCCCTTGCCGCGCTCGAAGCAGTGGTCGACCGGCTGGTCGAGCGCAAGGGCCGCTTGCTGGTCGTCATCCTCGAAGACCAGCCGCCCGCGCAGCTCGATCGCCATTCAAGCGAGCTTGCGCCCTTCGTCGCGCAGCTCGCTGCCGCCGGAGATGGCCAACTCGCAAAGGCGGTCACCGCGCTCGAAAAAGCACTGCGCAGCCTTGAGGTCGACCTTCGCCGCTGCGAGATCGATCGGGGCAGTTTCGACTCCCCGCTGCCGGCGGCGTTCGACGCGCTGCTCGGATCGAAGGCCGGCGTCAGCCAGGTCGCGCTCCACCTCCCGCAAATTCATCGCCGCCACGACGGCGGATTCTTTCCCGGTCTCAGTCACGAACTCGCGGTCGCGGCGGGGGATGCGCTGCTTCGCGCCGCATGCGCGTTCATCGACGACGGCAAGAGCACGCTCCCGCGGCACTACCGCGCGCTTGGTCGAAGCGCCTACCTCGCCGCCGCGCTCAAGGCGGACCGCAAGCTCGGGCAGATCGCGCGAAGCTTCGATTTCCTGCTCTCGATTTCACCGATCGATACCGCGGCCGCGCTTGCCGGCTTCCTCGCCGACAAGGGGGAAAAGCTCCCCCGCTTCCATTATCGCCCGCTCACCGTCGATCCCGACGTTGCCAAGCGCGATCTGTACGCGGTCGACCTGTCGTCGCTCGAAGACCCCTTGCTCGAACGGCTGCTGTCCGAAAAGCGGCGCGAGATCGATGCCCAGCTGACGATGCTTGCGACCCGCAACACCTCGGCGTTCCGCCCGGCGTCGATGTTCCTCTATGGCGCGGTCGACCCGCTGTTGCTCGCCGATGCCGCCACGATCCTTTCGTCGACCGCGCAGGATCCGCCGCGCGGCGAAATCGTCGATGCCCCGCAGATCGCGACCGCCGCGCGCGCGCTGATCGATCAGTATCGCGCGCTCGATGCGTCTTTCGAAGCCGAGGTCCAGGTTCGCGACGATGTAGCCGGGCTGCTGGTCTCGGGCGCCAGGCTGATGATCGGGTCGGACTCGCTGATGCCCGCGCGACGCCTCGAGGCGCTGCTTGCCCACGAAGTAAGCGTCCATTTGCTGACCTATTTCAATGGCGCGCGCCAGGGCCTGACGATCTTCCGCACCGGTCTTGCCGGCTATGAAGGCGTCCAGGAGGGGCTCGGCGTGTTCGCCGAATGGGCTTCGGGCGGTCTCACCCGCACCCGGCTCCGGCTGCTCGCCGGGCGGGTGGTCGCGGTCGACGCGATGCTCCACGGAGCCGACTTCATCGCTGTCTGGCGGACCCTCAGGGGCGATCACGGATTTACGTCGCGCGGCGCATTTTCGATCGCCGCGCGCGTGTTCCGCTCGGGCGGGCTCGCCAAGGATGCGATCTACCTCCAGGGATTTCGAGCGGTAATCGACCTCGTTCGCGCCGGCGCATCGCTCGACCCGTTCTGGCTCGGCAAGATCGCTCCCGGCCACGTCCCGGCGATCGAGGAGCTGCTCAACCGCGGGCTGGTCGCGCCGCCGCGGTTCATTCCCTTGTTTCTGGCCGACGATGCGGCGCGCGAGCGGATCGCGCGTTTGCGAAGCACGGCCACCGTCGCCGATATGTTTGCAGGAGCTTGAACCAGTGCTGATCGCGTTTTTCGTCAACGACATGGAACGCGAATTCGCGGGCTATACCACCACCGTCCTCGCTCATCAGGCGGCGTCGCGCGGCCATCGCATATGCTATGTCACGCCTTCGGATTTCATCCTCAATCTTGACGACAGCCTGTGGGTCCACGGCCGCTTCCTGCCCGAAAAGAAGTATAAGGACCGCGCCGACTTCTTCGAGACGCTCAACAGCGCCGCGACCAAGGTCGAAAAGATCGACATGGCCGAAATCGACGTTCTGATGTTGCGCAGCGATCCCTCGCTCGACGCGCAGACCATGCCATGGGCGGCCGAAGCCGGGATCCTGTTCGGGCGCGAAGCGGCGCGGCGCGGGGTGATCGTGCTCAACGATCCCGACAGCCTCGGCAGGGCGATCAACAAATTATATTTCCAGAGCTTCCCCGCGGAGGCGCGCGCCGAAACGCTGATCACTCGCCACAGCGACGACATCAAGGCGTTCGCCAAGAAGCATAAGGGGAATATCATCCTCAAGCCGCTGCAGGGCTCGGGCGGGTCGGGGGTGTTCAAGCTCGATCCGCAGAACAGCTCGAACCTCAACCAGATGATCGAGGCAATCGGGCGCGACGGCTATATCATCGCCCAGGCCTATGTCGCCGCCGCCAAGAAGGGCGACATCCGCTTCTTCCTGATGAACGGCGTACCGCTCGAGGTGGACGGCAAATATGCCGCGCTGCGCCGGGTCGCTTCGAAGGACGATATCCGCTCGAACATCCATGCCGGCGGCACCGCCGAAGCGGTCGAGATCGGCGAGACCGAGCTCAAGGTCGCCGAGCTCATCCGCCCCAAGCTGATTGCCGATGGCATGTTCCTCGTCGGCATCGACATCGTCGGCGACAAGATCCTCGAGGTGAATGTCTTTTCGCCGGGCAATCTCAACAGCTGCTCGACGCTTGCCGGGGTCGATTTCTCAATCCCGATCCTCGACGCGATCGAGCGCAAGGTGGCGATTGCGAGCGACCATTCGCACGCCTTCGGCAACCGCCAACTCGCAATTCTCTGACCCCAAGCGCGCGGCTCGATCTCAGCGGGCGGCGGCGATCCGCTGTGGAGCCGGGTCAATCAGCGGCTTCGCACCGTCGCCGAGGATGATGAACGCTGCCCAATAAAAGGGATGGGAGGTCCGCGCATCGTCCATCAGGCCCTGCTGCGCCCGGCCCAGCGCGCTCGCCAGCGCTTCGCCCGGCCTTGCACCGAGCATTCCCGAAATCAGGCGCTTGGTCGCGTCGAAATCGTCGGGCACCGGCCAGTGGCTTGCGACCACGGTCCTCGCTCCCGCGCCGACGAATGCGCGGACCAGCCCGTCGAGCGCATAATTGCCCCCGGTCGCGATCCCCGCTTCGCGCGATGCACTTGCGGTCGCCACCCCGGCGGTGTCGCACGCCGACAAGATCACGACATCGGCATCAAGCTTGAGGTCGAACACTTCCTTGAAGCTCAACAAGCCGTCCGAACCGTCGGCTGCAAAACTTGTCACCAGCGCCGGACGGGCCGGGCAATCGGGACGCGGAGCGGTCACCAGTCCGTGCGTCGCGAAATGGAGCACCCGGTAATCGTCGAGCTTGGCATCGCTCAGCAATGCGCTGTCGGTGAATGCAGCGCCGGTCACCAAGCGGCTGTTGGCCGCCCCAAACATGGTCTGGCCGAGGACCAGTTCGGCCGGCGAGATCGGCGACTGCCAGGTCTGGATCGGCCAGTCGCAATCGTCGGCCACGGCCATCGCCGGGCGCGCCAGTGCAATCTCGTTCTGCCCGATGCCAAGGTAGGATTGGCGGGCGCGGCTCGGCGCGATCGCGCGCATGTCGAGAAAACTGCGCGGACTGACCGAGATCGACACTTCGCGGCCGCGGCCGAGCCAGTCGACACCGGTGAAGTCGAATTCGTCGGCGCCGGGCTGCGCCATCCGCCGTTTATAGGCATCGACCCCCGCCTGCCGAGCGACGAGCACATAGGGCGGCAAGGCGAGCATCGCGCCGTCGGGCTCGAAGATCAGGTGCTTGAGCGCGGCGACCTCGGAGTCCACCGGGGCGAACAAGGTGACATATAATGCCCGTGCCCGCACCAGGTCGAACGGCTCGGTAACCAGCTCGCCCTTGTCGTACTTCGCGATGCTGCTTCGCACCGCTGCGACCTCATCGCCGAGCTTGCGCGCCGACCGGTCGAGCTTCATCGAGCGCGCCCCATTTTGGGTCGCATAGAGCGCGTAGACCGCCTTTTCGACCACCATCATCTTGTAATAGCCTTCGCCCGGCCGAAGCCCGGCGCGGAGGTCGGCAAGCTCGACATTGGCCGGGCTGAGCGCCTTGTAGCGCGGGTAATCGGCAAGCTTGGCGGTCAATTGGGTCTGCTGCGCGCGAAGCGCGTCGCGGTTGTCGGTCGCTTCGTCCAACGCGGTCTTGTTCGCCGGAGTCGGTGCCGCGATTGCGCTTAGCCGCGATATTTCGGCGTCGGCGCGGACGATGTCGCGCGCTCGTGACACGGCGAGCCGGAACAGGGCGCTCGCCTCGTCATTTCCTTCGGACAATTGGCGGGCAAGGATTGCCTGGGTCTGGGCGACGCCGGGGCGCTGCATGATCTGCGCCGCGCGGAACATCGCGGCCGCATCCTCCGCAGTCCCGCCGCGAGCGAGCAGTTCGAAATAGGGTCCGAGCAGCCCGCGCAACGCGCCGCCGCTGTCGGGCACGGTCGCGCTGTCGCTGACAAGCTTGTCGAACAAGGCCCTCGCTCCGGCCACATCGCCGCTGCGCACCAGATAGCCCGCCTTGCGCGCGCGCGCCGACAAGGACGCCGGGCTTTCGGGAAAGGCCGCCGAGATGGTCGCGATCGCCTGGTCGAAGGCGGCGGCCGCACCGCTGCGATCGCCATTTGCCTCGGCGACCAGCGCGCGCTCGACCTCGATTTCGCTGCGCAGCCAGGCGGTCGAACGGATTCGCCCGTCGCGCACCTTGGTTAGCGCCGCCAAAGCGGCATTAAGCTTGGCCGCGGCATCGGCGAGCTTGCCCTGCTGGCGCAACGCGATGCCGTGCAATTCCAATGCCTGGGCATCGAGTACCGCGGCGCGCTCGGCCGGGGTCAGGTTCGACCCGAGCTGGGCAATTTCCTGGACGCTGCTGCTTTCGCGATTGATCATCGCCGCCAGCGGAATGCTGATCATCCCGGTGCGAATCTCGGCATTGGCTTCATCCTCGCTCACCGCAGCGACCGCCTTGGCGAGCGCCGCGAGCGCTGAAACCGGATCGCGCTGGTTGAGCTGGTTGAGCGCGTGATAATTGCGGATCAGCCGCTGGGTCACGCCGTCGCCCTGGGGCGCACTTTGCTCGGCGCGCCCAAGCAATCGCGACGCCGCGGAAAAATTGCTGAGGTTCGACTGCTGAAGCCCCTGGTTGGCGAGAGCCTCGGCCAGTGCAGCGGCATTACCGGTATCGCGGGTCGCCAGATTCTCGAAGAATTCGGCCGATTCTGCAAAGCGCGAGCCGTTGCTTCGCGCATAGGCTTCGGCGCGGGCGCCGGCGACGTCGAGCGATCCTGCCTGGGTGCGCGCGAAGGCCGCGGCATCGCTGACCTCGGTTGTCGCGACCTGGACCACGCCGCTTTGTCCACGATCGAGCACCAGCGACGCCAGCGCGAGGCGCAGCGCGGGATCATATCCCGCCAGCCCCTCGACCACATAATGAGTCTTGCCGCGCGAAATGGCGTAGCGAAGATAGTCGAGCTTGCTCGCTTCGTCGCGGCAGCGCAGCGAGGTCACCGGGCCGACTCCCTCGATCGTGACCGCATTCGCCGCCGCGCAATTCAACGGTGCCACCGGCAAGGCGCTCGGCAGGGTGGCCGGATCGACCGCCTGGCGAAGCGCTACCGCGCTCCCCACCGGTCCTGCCGCATCGCGGCAGGTGATCAGATAGCCGCGGTCGAACATTCCCGACAGGCGCTTGTCGGTCGGCTTGATCTGGGCGGTGCACAGCACGCCGGCGTCGCCGAGGCGAAAGCTGTCGCGAGTGGACAAGGGTCCGCCCGCCTGGGTCGGCACGGCAAGCGCCGGGACAATCGTGAGGTTCGCGGCGATCGCGAATAGGCTTGCTCGAAGTATCGGGCGGCGCATTACTGGTCCTCCTTGTCATTGGCGTCGCAGTCCTCATCGGCGCCGCACTCGTCGTCATCGTCGTCGCCGGTCAAAGCGGGGTTGCCGCCGCCCGACACGGGCTCGTCAGTGTCTCCCGATTGCTCGAGCGGCTTGGTGTTGAACAAGGGCGCTGGCGGGGAGATCGGGCTCGAGGCGCTGTCCTCGCCGCCTTCATCCTCATTGTCCGCGATCGCGTCCTCATTGCCGAATTGCTGCTCGATGATCAGCGGGGTGTTGATCAGGCTGATCTGGCTGGCGAGATCCGGAACCACCTGGACAAAGGGATCCACCACCGCCGTTCTGCACGACCCGGTCAGCGAGCAGCCATTGATCGTACTGTCTGCGGTGAACCGCGCCGGATCATCTTCCTCGACCAATGCGTCGCGCGCATCCGCTCCGGTCAGCGTGCCGGACTGGGTCACGACCTGGCCATTGGCGATCAACGCGATCGGCGCGACTGGTTGTCCGTCGCCGATTTCAACCGTGACCTCGTTCGCGGTGAAGCCGGCAGGGGTCGCCTTCGTGCCCGTGTTCTGGACATAGATCGAATAAGCGGGTCCGGTCGTTGGTGGCTGGGCTCCCTCGGCCATCCCCAGGTCGACTTCGATTACGCTTGCGCGGATGACTCCGCCTGGGACGCTGGTCACGGTCGGCCGCGCGAGGTCGGCGGCTAGTTCGGCATAGGCCGGATTCGCGGTCAGCTTGTCGAGAATTGCTCCTTCGGCGATCGCGACGTGCTGCGCTTCAATCTCGATCCCGCCCGCGAGCACGCCCGGGGCTCCTTCGAGCGTGAGCGAACCGGTTGCGGCGTCGAGCAGGAACTGGTTGGACGAGAAATAGACCCAGCCGCTTTCCGCGTCCTCCGTGGTGACCGGCATGCCGCTGAATTTTACGTCACCGACGATCCGTATCGTTCCCACACCTTCTCCGTCATCATCGCCGTTGAAGAGCCCGAATTCATATTCCTCCGATCCGGCGTTGCTCACGGTCAGGTCGCCAATGGTCATCGTCGACCCGGCACCGAGCGCGAGGTCGGCGCCGACCTCGACCGATCCGAACTGGTTGAACTCGCTGTTGCTCAGACGGTAGCCATCGCTGCCCGCCAACCCGTCGCCGATGAAGGTCCCCTGGGGATTGCGCGAAACCAGCTCGGCCTCATCGATCCTGGCTCCCGCCGCGATCGCGATGTCGTTCGAGGTCAGGCTAACGTAATTGTTGATGTTGCCGTTGAGCGTTAGCAGCCCCCCCGCCTCGACCCGGCCCTGGTCGACAAGACTGACCGCGCCAAGCGTGACGTCGTTGCGCGCCAGGATGTCGAGCTGGAAGGTCCCAATCGCTCCGCCGATGACGATTGACCCGCCCGCCGCGTCAAGACTGCCCTCGTCGATCGCGGTGAACACCAGCGAGCGGTCGAAATCACCCTCGTCTCCGTCGCCGCCGTTGCCGACTTCGACCGCTTCGAAGCCGGCAATCACCAGCCGATTGTTGGCGCCGGTGGTGATCGCGTTGGTCTGCACATTGCCGCCTGCCGCAAGCAGCACGTCGCTGCCCGAATTGATCGAGCCGGCTGTTAGTGACCCCGCCGAACCGATACCGACCGCGCCCAGCGCCGCGACATTGCCGAGCGCAACCGAGGAGCCCGACACCACGCCGACATCATATTCGGCGCCCGCTTGCGTGCTGCGATTGATCAGTCCCGCCGACAGATGGCCGGCCGTCAGCGCGCCCAGCGCCGAAAGGTAGATGCCGTCGCCGGCGGTGAGATTCCCTGCGGTCAGCGTTCCACCCGCTTCAAGGTCGATCGACTGCGCCGCTGTCACATTGCCGATCACGATATCGCCGATCGTGGTGAAGTCGATCAGGTCCGCGGTGATCGCGCCAAGCATGATGTCGTCGCCAGCCTCGAGCTCGGTATCGCCACTGATGCTTAGGTCGCCGGTCAGGATGTCACCACCGGCCCGCGCGAAAAACCCGCCGACCGAAAGCACATTGCCGACCGAAATATTGGTGAATGCATCGATCGTGGTCGCGCCGGCGGTCGAGGTCAGCGCGCCGGCCGTGACCGATCCTGCCGAAGATCTCAAAGCGATCGAGGTCGCGTTGACGCCGCCGAGAGCGAGGTTGCCGACCGCCTGCGCCGCGACCGTTCCGTCGGCGGTGACATTGCCGGCGGTGATCGTGCCGCGGGCATCAAGCGTGATATTGCTGCTGCCTTCGGTGGCCGACGCGGTAAGATTGCCGACCGCAATCAGTCCGGGCGCGCTGAGCGACAGGTTCGACCGGGTCACCAGATTGGCGTCGACGATGATGTCCTGGCCCGAGGTCAGGGTGATGCTGCCGGCGTCGATCGTGCCCAGAGCGGTCGGCGCGGGACGCAGTGGATCGCGAATGAAATTGCCCGCGTTGATCGACACGCTGCCAGCGTTCAGCGTGGCGTTTTCCGTCCATACCGACATTGTCGCCGGGTTGACGATGTCGAAGCTCCCGGCCACCGTCACCACGCTGTTGCTGATCGCCACATCGTCGTGCTCCGCTCCGGGCTCGGGCCCGTCCACGCCGACCGAGAGGAGCGAGAATTCGCCGATGTTGACATCGCTGTTGGCCACCACGATGGCATTGCGCCCGCCGGCCCATGACTTGCCGACGACCGCGCCATCGCCGCCGATTGCCACGCCGGCCATGACGATACTGCCCGCGTCGAGCGTTCCCCGCAGACCGACATTCTGGAACCGGTTAGAAGGGTTGAGAACGAGACTGCCCGCGGTCGCATTGCCGCCCACGCCATCGCGCTCGTCGAGGGCATTGAAGCCGCCATTGCCGCCGCTCGCGTTGACGTAGAATTGGGCATCGTCGATCGTCACGGTCGACCCGCGAACGATCAGACGCGCATTACCTCCGGTCGCGGCGCCGCCGTTGCCAACAAGCCCACCGGTCGAGCCGAACTGCACGTCACCGCCGTCGCCGCCGAAGGCGCTTGCATCGGCGAGGATGGTGCCAAAGTCGGCCGAGCCATTGCCCAGACCAGCCGCCTCGGTCGCGACACCGCTTTCGGTGCCGGTCAGGACGAAGCCCCCGGTTGCCGCGCCACCGTTTCCGCCATTGCCCGACGGGCCGCCATCGCCGCTGCCGCCGGTCCCGCCAGCCCCGCCAAAGGCGTTCGCGAACAGCGACAGGTCGCCAATGTCGATATTGCCATTGCCGGCCGCCGCGCTAATCGCGAGGAAACCACCCGTCGCCGCGCCGCCGTTGCCGCCCGCGCCGCCGCTGGCGCCCGAAATCCCCGCCCCGCCTTCGCCGCCGAAGGCGATACCGTTGACGGTTACCGGGCCGAGCGTAATTTGGGACGGCGCCAGATTGCCATTTTGGGCATGAATGGTCGCATAGCCGGCCCTGGCCGCGCCGCCGGTCCCGCCAGCATCGCCCGTTCCACCTTCGGCGCTGACGTCGAGCGAAGTGATTCCGGTCACTGTCACCGACCCGTTGCGGGCAAGCACACGCGCGTCGGTTTGCGGCGTAACCGGCGGATTGTTGCCGACGATGGCGATCGCGTCGCCGCCGTTTCGTCCGTCGCCGCCGTCCGAAACCGCCGACAGCGTAAGATCGCCATTGACCGTCAGCACGCCGCCGTCGGCGTTGAAGCGGGTTCGCCCGCCGGTCGCGTCGCCGCCATCGGCACCCAATATTCCCTCGCCGCCCAACGCATCGGCCTCGAGCGAGACGTCGCCATTGAAGGTGATATTGCCGATGCTGAATACATTGGCCAGCCCGCCCACGGCCGATCCCGCGATCCCCGCGGCGCCGAATGAATCGCCTCCCTTCGCGTCTGCAATGATCAGCACCGGCGCATTGATCGTGGTCGTGGTTCCCGCCGCGCTGGTCAGCGTGGCCGAACCGCCGCGCGCGCTCCCGCCAGTTCCGCCATTCGCAACCGAGCGCTCGGTCGCGAACAGCGACCCGCCGTTGCCCGACGCGTCGATAGTCAAGTCGCCAAGCGTCAGCGTGTTGGAACCGGCCAGGCTGTTCAGCACCGCAGTTCCCCCAAAACCGGCGCCCCCGGTGCCGTCGACGTCGATACCGCCGCCAAAGCCGGTAACATTAAGTTCCAGGCTGGCAGCGGTGATCGTGCCATTGCTCAGGTTCACATTGACATTGCCACCGCGTCCCTCGCCGCCGAGTGCAAGGCTCCCGCCGCCGCCATAAGCGAGCGCCCCGACAAAAATATCTCCGCCATTGATGGTCCCGCTATCGAGCGAAACGGTGACATTCCCCCCGACCGCATTGCCGCCAAAGGAATTTGAGCCGATGAACAGGTCCTGGGTCGAACTGGGGTCGTCGGTGACATTTACAATTCCGCCGTTGCGAACGGTGACGGTCGTGTTGCCGCCGCTGGCATTGCCCCTTACCGCGCCATCGCCGCCGCTGTTCTGCGTGAGCACGATGGTCCGTGAAGTGAAATTGACGGTCGAATTATCGACGAGCAGACTGGCCGTTCCGCCGCTGGCATTACCACCAATGCCAGTCCCGGTTGAGTCTCCGCCGCTGCCGCCCGCGACCCCCCCGGGAAGACCGATTGACACCATCGCTCCATTGACCGCGCTCAGGCTACGCACCCCACCGCTACCAGCGCCGCCGCTGATATTTCCCGTACCCACCGATCGCCCTCCGTTTCCGAAGGAACTCAGCAGCACCGGACCTGCCGTGAGCGTTGCGTTGTCGATCGAAATCTGAGCGGTTCCACCGATACCCGCTCCTCCGGTCGTCCCCTCCGCGGTCGCGTTTCCGCCAGTGCCGCGGCCGATGATTCTTATAGTTTCTAGGGCATTTGTCGGAAGCGCGATGGAGCCTCCACCGGCAGCGCTGACGGTCGCCGTTCCGCCTTGGCCCATGCCGCCGATCCCGCTGCCGCCGCCGTTGTTGACGCCGCCAAATCCCTCGGCCGAAACCAGGTCGCGCTGGTTGATGAGATTGCCCGACGCTATGCCGGCAATGCTGATCGATGATCCCGGCCCAGACGCTCGCAGTTGGGCAGTCCCGCCGAACCCGGCGCCGCTGCCGGTGCCGGCATCGGCGCCCCCGAACCCGTCCGCGCTGGCGTTAAGCGAACCGGCCGAAAGGGTCGAATTTGCTCCGGCGATGATATCAACGAAGCCACCTGTTCCAACGCCACCGGTGCCGCCAATCCCGTCTGCGTTGGCGCGCAACAACCCGCCAACTGTGAGCCTTCCTTGATCGGCGTTAGCGAGGATTGTGCCGCCCGTGCCGGTCCACGCGGCCACCGATCCGATCCCCTGCGAAAACAAACTGGCATTGCCAGCGATATTGATCGTTCCGCTGGTAGCTTGAAGTTCAACACGCCCCCCTGTCGCTGAAAAGCTCGGTCCACCGAGACCGCTTGCGCTTGCCGACGCCGTTAGGCTTCCGCCGATGTTTAATACCCCCCCCTGGCTCGTAAAAATCTGCGTAATGCCGGCGGTCGTTGTGGATTGAGCGCTGCTATTCGTTGAAAGAGTAACGTTCCCAATGACGTTCAACGTGGATCGAAGGGCGACTAATTGCACTCTTTGAATGCCAAAGAGATCGATATTGGATGCGAATCTAGAACCACTAAACGACGCAAGTGCTGCATTGCCAGTTGCACTTCCCCGAACAGTTGATGTATAGTTTCCTCCAGTTCCGAATATTGTTCCGCTTGATGTAGTTGATTGGTTTTGGACGAAATTATCGTTATTAAGATCGTAGCCCGCCGACAGCACCACCGCATTGCCGATTACATTCGCTGCGCCGGCTATGTCGAATCCGAGGTTGCCCGACTGGATCAACATAGTGAGAGCTTGATTCTTCGGTACCGCGACGAGATAGGCGCGGTGGTGGTCGCCCGCGCCGCTGCTCGCCGGGCCGGTGACCGTGCCATTATTAACAACTCCGTTGGCATCGGCGGTTCCTGCCGTCACCTGAATATCGAACAGGCCATTGGTTCGGAATGTCAGCGTTGCCGCCTCGGCGCCGACCAGCGCTGCCGAACCATTGACGTTGATCGTTCCGCCATGAGTCACGCGTGGTGAGACCAGCGCGACGTAGCTGCTCTGGCTAAGCGCGTTAATCTGCGAACCGGGGTCGGTGCGGACATAGCTTCCCACCGCCGCATTGCCGAAGGCGACACTGGACTGGACGCTCCCGAAGCCGCTCATCCAATTGCCGCCCTCGTCGCTCGCGATCGGCGAGGTCGTCAGGCCGAGCGAGCCGACGTTGATCCTTGCACTGCCGCCGATCACGATCCCGGTCGGGCTGTAGAAATAGACTGTTCCGCCGGTCTGGCCGTTGACCAGGCTGTTGATCGTCCCGTTCATGAAGATGGCGTTGCCGGCCGCCGGGGTTACCCGGTTGAGCACTGCGAAGTTCGACATTCCCTGGAAGGTCGCGGTCGTTCCCGCTGCCTGGAAGGTAGTCAGCCCGTTCGCGCTCGGCCCGGTCGCTTCCCAGTTGATCACCGCCTGCGGCGAGGTCACGTCGATCGTCGTCACGCCGGGCACGCTCTGATTGACGGTCGCGCCGGTCGGAGTCGCATTGCCAAGGAAGCTCTGCGCCATGGCCGGGGTCGCCCCCGCCAGCATTACCGTCGCAATCGCCAGCTTCGAACATAGCATCGGCTTGACGGATACGCGCTTGGACATGGTCACCTCCACGGGAGTAATCGGCTGGTCAGGGTCAACAACAGGCGCGGATCGCCCTTCTTGGTTTGCAGTCCGGCACGCTCGAGCGGGAACGCGACCGCGCCATCGAGGCGGAAGCGGCCGTTGAGGTCGGCGCGAAGTCCGCCGCCGGCTGATTTGAGGTGGTCGGGATCGTTCCCGATGTTGCGGTTCCACACCCACGCCGCATCGCCGAAGACATAGGGCTGGAGCGAAAGGGTGCCGCGCTTGTTCGGGTCGAACCGCGGGCCGCGCAGTTCGACCGCCACTCCGGCGCCGCCGTCGCCGGCGATGACCGCGGGGTCATAGCCGCGCCCGACGGTGTAATTTCCGCCGGTGAATTCCTCGAATGAAAGCAGCGGCGCGAATGCCTTTTGCACGCGCGGGGAGACCGACAGGCTGAAGCTGTCGCCGATCGCCAGCTCGACATTGCCGACGGCGCGGACCAGGGTCGCGGTCGGCTTGCCATCGAAGCGGCTCAGCCCGGGCGCGTCGAACGGGCAGCCCTCGTCGGGGCAACGGTCGCTGGCACCGAAGATATCGAGCCCGCGGCGCAACTCGATCGTTGCCGCGCCGCGCCATTTCGGGCGGCGCGAGCTCAGGTCGATGGCATCCCACTGCGCACGGACGAACAGCACGCGAAGCCGGTCGCGGGTCAGTGGACCGAAGAAATTGACTTTCTGATTGACCAGGTCGAGCCCGCCGCCAAGCCACAGATTATGGTTCTGCCGCCGGATCACCGGATAGCGCGCGCCAAGCGAAGCGAACAGGGTGCGCGCCTTGAGGTCGGGCACTTCATCGGGCGCATTGAGGTCGGGGCGGGTCCAGGCGTAGGTGAACAGCCCGTCGATCGTCAGCCCTTCGGATCCGGGCCGGAAGTTGTGCGACAGCTGGACGATCTTCTGTTCCCTGACATCGAACGTCGAATAGAAGGATGCGGTGGTGACGTCGCCAAGCCCGGTCAGCCCGTAAGCCGAAGCGGCGAGCTGGCCGCCCCATCGCCCGGTCGACTTCGCAGCCAGGTTCTGCACCGTCGCGTCGAGCGCGAACGCGTCGCGAAGCACGGACACTTCACCGATCAACTCGCCGGGGCCGGTACCCGCCGGCTTGAGCGTCAGCTGGACGTTATAGCCGGGCAGGTCGCGCGCCAGCAGCAAATAGCGCTCGGCGCGATAGCGATCGAAAATCTCGTCTTCGGTGAGCTTGTTGAGATAGCCGGTCAGTTTCTCCTCGGCCCCGCCGGTCTGGCCGCGGGCGCGCACCGTCGTCACCCGCGCGAACAAGGTCTCCATGATCACGACGCCGCTCTCGATGCGCTGGGTCGGGACCTGGACCGCCGCGAGATACCCCTTGTTGCGCAGGATCGTCGCCGCCGCGTCGCGCACTTCGCACAGCACCGCGACTGGCTGCACGGTGCCTGCGAAAGCCGCCCATGACGGGGCAAGCTCCTCGGCGGTGGCGCCCTTGAGGTTGTTGAACCGGACCTCGGTGATCGTCACCTTGATGTCGGCATAGCGCGGATCGGCAAGCGGGCAGGGCGATCGTTCGATCCCCCCGACCACATTGAGGGTCGGCCGGCGCGGCGGTGGCGTGACATTGTCGCGGGTCAGTTCATCGCGGGTCGGGGCAATCGACTGCGCCTGGACCGCGGCTGGAGCCATTAGTGCCGCCGATGTCAGCAGCAAGCCAATCAAACGTCGTGAAATCAACCTTGTAACGCGCATCGAGACCCCCGCCTGAATTCGTGGGGACTCGTTCGACTCGCAACTCAACCGGCGCCCCCGCGCCTCACTTTCGTGAAGCCATTGTTAACCAAAGTCAATTGGGCGTTATATTAAGTGTCGCAATATGGGAAACACTCGCTTGCGTGTCAGCGCGCTTCGAACCCGGCGAGGCATTCGACGACCCAACGCCCGGCGACCAGCGCCGACAAATCGCCTGGATCGAGCGGCGGATCCCATTCGGTCAGGTCGATCAATCGGGTGCGGCGATCGGCGGCAAGGCTGCGCACCGCCGCGAAAAAATCATGCGCCGCCATCCCCCCCGGGCGACCGCCTGGCGCCCCCGGTAAGTCGGCGCGGTCGATCACGTCGATGTCGCAATCCACGACGACAGCCCGGCAGTGAGCGACGTGGGCAAGAGCAGCCTGGACCGCCGCCTCGATCCCGCCGCGCCGGACTTCGCCGATCGTCACCACCAGATGACCGCCGTCGGTCGCATCGCGGTGCATCGCTCCTGAATTGGCGAAGCTCGCCAGCCCGACCTGGGCGATGTTGCGCCCGGCAAGGCCGTCCTCGCGAAGCGCGCGCACCGGATTGCCATTGCCGAGGCCGCCGCTCGTCTCACGCAGGTCGAAATGGGCATCGAGCGTGATCAGGCCGACTTCTGCAAGCGGAAGCCCCAGCGCGTGGACCCCGGGGCGCGTCACCGCATTATTGCCGCCGATCAGCAGCGTCAGCTCGTGCAACGCGAGGCTCGCCGCGCAAAGATCGCGAATCGGCGCGGTCGCATCCTCGATGCTCATCCCGGCGATCGCGGCATCGCCATGATCGGCAACCCGGCTGTGCAATTCGTTCGCGGTCTCGACATCGTAGCGCCCGATCCGCTTGAACGTCGCGCGCAGGAGCCCGGGCGCAAGATCGCAGCGTCCCGGCGTGACCGATCCGGCGGCGAGCGGCGCGCCGACCAGCCCGACCGGGGCGGGAACCTCGGCGGCGACGATCAGGTCGGACAGATTGGGCCAGGCCATGCGCTTGACGCTAGCACCGCGCCCGCTCAATGCCACGCCCAAAGGACGACGACGATGTGGGATCGCCTGCTGATCGACTGTCATGTCGCGACGATGGTCGCGGCGCCGGGCAATCCGCTCGGGGTGATCGCCAATGCGGCAATCGGAATCCAGGACCGCCGAATCGTCCGCGTCGGCAAGCGCACCGAACTTGCCGGCTTTCGTGCAAAAGACGTCACCGCGCTCGCCGGCGCCTGGGTTACTCCCGGCCTCGTCGATTGCCACACCCACCTCATGTTCGGCGGCACCCGCGCCAATGAACATGCAATGCGCCGCGCCGGTGCGTCGTACGAACAGATCGCCAAAGCGGGCGGCGGAATCGCCTCGACCGTTTCCGCGACCAGGGCCGCTTCGGACGACAAGCTCCGCGCCGAGGCCCGCCGCCGTCTCGACGCGCTGATGAAGGGCGGGGTAACGACGATCGAAGTCAAGTCGGGTTACGGCCTCGACACCGCGTCCGAAATCCGCCTGCTCACCGCCGCCCGCGCGGTCGCCAGCGACCAACCGGTGCGGCTGGTCACGACCTTGCTCGCGCTTCATGCGCTCCCGCCCGGCGAGGACCGCGACGAATTCGTCACGATGGTCGCGGAGGAGATGATCCCCGCGGTTGCGCGCGCCGGGCTCGCGACCAGCGTCGACGCCTTTTGCGAGAATATTGCGTTCACCCCAACCGAGGTCGCACGGGTCTTCGCCGCCGCGCGCGCAAACGGCCTCGCGGTCCGCCTCCACGCCGAACAATTGTCCAACCAGAACGGCGCCGCGCTCGCCGCGCGCTACAAGGCGCTGTCCGCCGACCATCTCGAACATCTCGACGCCGCCGGAGCCAAGGCGATGGCCGCCGCGGGGACCGTCGCGGTGCTCCTTCCCGGCGCGTATTACGCGCTTCAGGAGGTCCGCAAGCCGCCCGTCCAGCTGCTTCGGGACGCCGGCGTCGCGATCGCCATCGCCACCGATTGCAACCCTGGCACCTCGCCCTTGCTCAGCCCGACGCTAGCGATGAACATGGCGTGCACCTTGTTCGGCTTGGCCCCCGAGGAAGCGCTCGCGGGAATGACCACCAACGCGGCGCGCGCGCTCGGCCTCGCTCACGACATCGGCAGCATCGCGGCAGGCAAGGCCGCCGATCTGTGCGTGTGGCGGATCGATGAACTGTCCGAACTCGCCTACTGGATCGGCCACCCGGGGCCCGAGCGGCGGATTTTCGCGGGGCTCGACGCTTGACCGACCGCCGCGACAACAGCCGCACCATCCGCGCCCGCCGCGGCACTTCGCTCGTCGCCAGATCGTGGCAGACCGAAGCGGCGGTGCGGATGCTGATGAACAATCTCGACGATGAAGTCGCCGAGGATCCGCAAAACCTCGTCGTCTATGGCGGGATCGGCCGCGCCGCTCGCAACTGGGCCTGTTACGACCGGATTGTCGAGACTCTCGAGCGGCTCGGCGACGACGAAACCCTGCTCGTCCAGTCGGGCAAGCCGGTCGGTGTTTTCAGGACTCACGCCGACGCCCCGCGCGTGCTCATCGCCAATTCCAACCTCGTCCCCAAATGGGCGAATTGGGAAACATTCAACGAATTGGATCGCGCCGGATTGATGATGTACGGCCAGATGACCGCCGGATCATGGATTTACATCGGCACCCAGGGCATCGTCCAGGGCACGTTCGAGACCTTCGCCGAAATGGGCCGCAAGCATTATCGCGGCGACCTCGCGGGCAAATGGATCCTCACCGCCGGATTGGGCGGGATGGGCGGCGCGCAACCGCTCGCCGCGGTGATGGCCGGGGCGCATTGCATCGCGGTCGAGGTCCAGCAGAGCTCGATCGAAAAGCGGCTCGCGACGCGCTATCTCGATCATCAGGCGAACAGCGTGGACGAAGCGCTTGCGATCCTCGCCACCGCGACCGCTCCGACCTCGGTCGGCTTGCTCGGCAACGCCGCCGAAGTGCTCCCCGAAATGGTCGCGCGCGGCATTCGTCCCGATGCGGTTACCGACCAGACCAGCGCGCACGATCCCGCCAACGGCTATTGCCCTGCCGGCTGGAGCGTCGCCAAGTGGCAAGCAGCGCGCGAGACCGATCTGCAAGCGGTCGCCGCCGCCGCTCGCCGGTCGATCGCGGTCCACGTGAGGGCAATGCTCGCCTTCCAGCAAATGGGCGTCCCGACCTTCGATTATGGCAACAACATCCGCCAGGAAGCGCTCGACGCCGGGGTCGCCAATGCGTTCGATTTCCCCGGCTTCGTCCCGGCCTACGTCCGGCCCTTGTTCTGCCGCGGCATCGGCCCGTTCCGCTGGGTCGCCTTGTCGGGTGATCCGCAGGACATTTACCGCACCGACAGCCGAGTCAAGGAACTAATCCCCGACGATCCCCACCTCCACCGCTGGCTCGACATGGCGCGGACACGCATCGCGTTCCAGGGACTTCCAGCGCGCATCTGCTGGGTCGGGCTCGGCCAGCGCCATCGCTTGGGCCTCGCCTTCAACGAGATGGTGCGCAACGGAGAAGTATCCGCCCCGATCGTGATCGGCCGCGACCATCTCGACAGCGGCTCGGTCGCCTCGCCCAATCGTGAAACCGAATGCATGAACGACGGCAGCGACGCGGTCAGCGACTGGCCCTTGCTCAACGCCTTGCTCAACACCGCCTCGGGCGCGACCTGGGTCTCGCTCCACCACGGCGGCGGGGTCGGGATGGGCTATTCGCAACACGCCGGGATGGTGATCGTCGCCGATGGCAGCGACGACGCCGCGCGGCGGCTCGAGCGCGTGCTTTGGAACGACCCCGCGACCGGGGTGACGCGTCACGCCGACGCGGGTTATGACGAAGCGCTTGCCTGCGCCCGCGAGCAGGGGCTCGACTTGCCGATGCTGGGTTAGGCGGGTGCGGACCAGGCTGAGCGTTTGCAAAAGGAAGGCCCGCTTCACATCGCGCGCCGCCGCTTTGGCTGCTGCCGGGCAGGACGCGGTTGCGCTGCGCTGCTATCGCTGCGACCGTTGCAGCCAATTCCATCTCACCGGCCGGACCAGGGGAAAGCGCATCCCGCGCCCCGCCTCAGCGCCGCCGCAATGATGCTGTGATTCCGCCGTCCGATCTGGCAGTGCGCGGCGATGATCGAACTGCAGCCCGGCCAGGTCAGCCTCGCGACGCTCCGCGACCTGTGGGCGGGCGCCCCCGCTTGCCTCGACTCGGCCGCGCTCGCCCGGATCGACGCCGCCGCCGCCGCGGTCGATCGAATCGTAGCCGGCGGGCGGACTGTCTACGGGATCAACACCGGCTTTGGTCTGCTCGCCCAGACCCGGATTCCCGCCGACCGGCTCGCCGAGCTTCAGCGCAATCTGATCCTGTCGCACAGCTGCGGCCTCGGCGACCCTCTGCCGCGCAAAACCGTCCGGCTGATGATCCAGCTCAAGCTGATCGGGCTCGGGCGCGGATTTTCGGGGGTTCGCCGAACCGTCGTCGACGCGCTCCAGCATTTGCTCGACGCCGACGCGATGCCGCTCATTCCGTGTCAGGGCAGCGTCGGCGCGTCGGGCGATCTTGCCCCGCTCGCGCACATGGTCGCGGCGCTGATCGGCGAGGGCCGAATCGATCTCGCCGGGCAAATCCTCCCCGCCGCCGAAGCGCTGCAAAAGCTCGGCCGCGACCCGCTCGTGCTTGGCCCCAAGGAAGGGCTTGCGCTGATCAACGGCACCCAGGCCTCGACCGCGATCGCGCTCGACGCCTTGTTCCTCGGCGAGCGCGTGTTCGCCGCCGCTTTATGCTCGGGCGCGATGGCGGTCGATGCACTGAAGGGCAGTATCGCCCCGTTCGACGCCCGGCTCAACCACCTTCGCGGCCAGCCCGGCCAGGTCGCGGTCGCCGCGCGGCTACGCGCCCTGCTCAACGGCAGCGAGATCAACACCAGCCACCATGATTGCGAGCGGGTGCAGGATCCGTACAGCTTCCGCTGCCAGCCGCAGGTGATGGGCGCAGCGCTCGACCTGCTCACCAACGCCGCGCGCACGCTCGAAATCGAGGCCAATGCGGTAACCGACAATCCGCTGATTTTCGCTGGTAGTGACGCGGAGGGCGACGAGGCAATCTCGGGCGGCAATTTCCATGCTCAGCCGGTCGCCTTCGCCGCCGACATCATCGCCATCGCCTTGTGCGAAGTTGGCAGCATTTCCGAACGCCGCACCGCGGTGCTGGTCGATCCCAAGATGAGTGCGCTTCCCGCCTTCCTTACCGACGACGGCGGGATCAATTCGGGGCTGATGATCCCGCAAGTCACCGCCGCCGCCTTGGTCAGCGAGAACAAGTCGTTGGCCTTCCCCGCCTCGGTCGATTCGATCCCGACCTCGGCGGGCCAGGAAGACCATGTCAGCATGGCGCCGATCGCGGCGCGCAAGGCGGTGACCATCGCCCGCAACGCCGCCGGGGTGGTCGCGGTCGAACTGATCGCCGCCGCGCAGGGCATCGACTATCACTTGCCGCTCAGGACCTCGGCGGAACTGCAGGGCCTCCACGCCAAAGTCCGCGCCCTAAGCCCGCACCTCGCCACCGACCGTTACTGGGCGGACGAAATGACCGCGCTCCAGGCGGCGGTGCTTGCAGGGCAGATCGGCAAAGTCGCAATATTCTAACGGGCGCCGCGGACAGCCGCGGCCCGGTTCACATCGTTCGCGATAGGCGAAAACGGGTGACACATGTGCGCCACCCGTTCCACGTTCCTAACGGTTCGGATCGAGCGCGTTCGCGGCGCGGTCGATCGGCCCGCGATTGGGATCGTCGGTTCCGTCGAGCGCATTCTCGGCGCGGTCGATCGGGCCACGATTGGGATCGTCGGTCCCCTCGAGCGCATTCTCGGCGCGGTCGATCGGGCCACGATTGGGATCGTCGGTCCCCTCGAGCGCATTCTCGGCGCGGTCGATCGGGCCACGATTGGGATCGTCGGTTCCCTCGAGTGCATTCTCGGCGCGGTCGATCGGCCCACGGTTGGGATCATCGGTTCCCTCAAGCGCATTTTGGGCACGGTCGAGGGGACCGCGGTTGGGGTCGTCCTTGCCGTCAAAAGCATTGGCGATCTTGTCGCCCAGCGTTTCGTTCGGCGTGTTCGAAGGGTCTTGCTCGTTCATTCTATGTCTCCAACGACACCCGGAATGGGTCTAGCCAAGAACCTTGCTTGCGGCTTGATTGTTCCATGCGCCCGGGTGGGTATTAGGCGCCGGTTCGGGTGATCACCGAAAGTCGCGCGACTTCGGGATGCACTGCACATCCCTTGGATGGATTCCCACCGGCGGCTTCCAGCTTCCGCCGCCATCGCCCGCGCTCAGCGTCGAGGGCATTGCTTCCTTCGAAATCGCGCGAAGCATATGGGTGTCGTCCTCGAGCCGCTGCGCGATGACATGGACCACCGCAGATCCGGACTGCCCCCGGCAGCCCGGCTGCTGCTCGTCATGCTGGACAAAACCGTGGATGACCATCAATCGCGCGCCCATCACCACCTTGCGCTGAGCGGCGAAGGCGTCGGGCCAGATGACGAGGTTGGCGACCCCGGTCTCGTCCTCCAGCGTGATGAAGCACACCCCCTTGGCGCTGCCCGGGCGCTGGCGGATCAGCACCAGCCCGGCCAGACTCACGCGGCGGCCGTATTTGAGGCCGCGCAACTGGTCAGCGGTGACGAACCCGCGCCCCGCATAATGATCGCGCAAAAAGTGCATCGGATGCGCCTTGAGGCTCAGCCGGACGCTCTGGTAATCGGCGACGACATGCTCGCCCAATGGCATCGCGGGCAAGCGCACCACCTCGGTTTCCCATCCTTCGTCGCGCGCATCGGCAGCAGCGAACAGGGGCAAATCGGGAGTCCCCTTGAGTGCCCGCATATCCCACAGGGCCGCGCGCCGGTCGAGCTTCATCGAGCGAAACGCGTCGGCCCCCGCAAGCCGCTCGATCGCCGCGACGCCGATGCCCGATCGCCGCTGCAATTCCTCGACCGAGGCGTAGGGCGTGTCCCCCCGTGCCGCTACCACCCGAGTCGCCGCGTCGAGCCGAAGCCCGTCGATCTGGCGAAGGCCGAGGCGCAAAACCATCCCCGCCCCTTCGGCGCTTCGCGCCTCTTCCAGCGAACAATCCCACTCCGAATGATTGACATCCACCGTCCTCACCTCGACCCCATGCTCGCGGGCATCGCGGACGATCTGCGCGGGGGCGTAAAAGCCCATCGGCTGCGAATTGAGCAAAGCCGCCGCGAACGCCGCGGGGTAACGCCATTTGATCCAGCTCGACACGTACACCAGGTGCGCGAAGCTCGCCGCATGGCTTTCGGGAAAGCCATATTCGCCGAACCCCTTGATCTGGTCGAAACAGCGCCGAGCGAAGTCGGGGTCGTAACCGCGCGCGATCATCCGCCCGACCATCTTGTCCTGAAGCAATTCGATCGTCCCGCGCGAGCGGAACGTTGCCATCGCTTTCCGCAACTGATTGGCCTCGGCAGGCGAGAATTTGGCCGCGTCCAATGCGATCTTCATCGCCTGCTCCTGGAAGATCGGCACCCCCAGCGTCCGCCCGAGGATCCGCTCGAGTTCGTCGGACGGGCCATGCGCCGGGTCGGGGCAGGGAAAGCAGACCGGTTCCTTGCCCGAGCGCCGCTTGAGGAAGGGATGGACCATGTCGCCCTGGATCGGCCCCGGCCGGACGATCGCGACTTCGATCACCAGATCGTAGAAGCAGCGCGGGCGCAGCCTCGGAAGCATGTTCATCTGCGCGCGGCTCTCGACCTGGAACACGCCCAGTGAATCCCCCTTGCACAGCATGTCGTACACCTCCGGCACTTCACGCGGCACGGTCGCCAAATCGAACCGCTCATTATGATGCGCCGCGATCAAATCGAACGCCTTGCGCACGCACGTCAGCATCCCAAGCGCGAGCACGTCGATCTTGAGGATTCCAAGCTCCTCGATGTCGTCCTTGTCCCATTCGATGAAGGTGCGCTCGTCCATCGCGCCATTGCCGACCGGCACCGTTTCGGTCAGCGGCCGCTCGGTGAGGATGAACCCGCCGACATGCTGCGACAGATGGCGCGGCATTCCGATCAGCTGCTCGGCAAGCCTGACCGTCCGGCGCAGATGCGGGTCGGCCAGGTCGAGCCCGGCCTCGGCGACCTTGGCATCGTCAACCTCCTCGCCCCAGCTGCCCCACACCGTGCTTGCGATCGCCGCGGTGACGTCCTCGCTCAATCCCATCACCTTGCCGACCTCGCGGATCGCACTTCGCGGGCGGTAATGGATCACGGTTGCCGCGATGCCAGCACGGTCGCGGCCGTATTTGCGATAAATGTGCTGGATCACTTCCTCGCGCCGCTCATGCTCGAAATCGACGTCGATGTCGGGCGGCTCCTTGCGCTCCTCCGAAATGAATCGCTCGAACAGCAAATCGCTTTCGGCCGGGTTCACCGCGGTGATCCCAAGGCAGTAACAGACCGCGCTGTTCGCCGCCGACCCGCGCCCCTGGCACAGGATCGGCGGGTCGAGGCTTCGCGCGAAGGCGACAATGTCGTGGACGGTCAGGAAATAGCGCGCGAAATCGAGTTTCTCGATCAGCGCGAACTCGTGCTTTACCTGCGCGACAACCTTGCCGGGCACTTCCGCCGGCCAGTGCCGCGACGCGCCGATCCAGGTCAGATGCTCCAATTGCCGCTGCGGGCTGCGCCCCTCCGGCACGCTTTCGCGCGGATATTCATATTTTAGCTCATCGAGCGAAAAATCGATCGAATCCGCCACCGCGCGAGTCGCCGCAATCGCGTGCGGCCAGCGCTCGAACAGGCGCTCCATCTCGGCCGGCGATTTCAAATGCCGCTCGGCATTGGGGTTGAGCAGAAAGCCCGCATTGGCCAGCGTGACCTTCTCGCGGATGCAGCTCATCACGTCCTGCAGCGGGCGCCGGCTCGGCTCATGATAATAAACGTCGTTGGTCGCGAGGATGGTTCGGCCATTCGCGCGTGCCAGCCGGTCGAGCGCCTCGATCCGCGCCAGATCGTTGCCGCGATAGGCATGCGCCACGGCGACATGATGCATCCCCGGCAAGGCCGCGCACATCGCCGGGAACGCCGCCGCGAAGGCATCCAAATCGTCCCCCGGCAATGCGATCAGCGCGATCCCCTCGGCACTGGCCGCGACCTCGCTCAGCAGCAAATCGCATTCACCCTTGGCGCAGCGCATCTTGCCGAGGCTGAGCAGCTTCGACAGCCGCCCATAGGCTTCCCGATCACGCGGGTAAGCAAGCAGGCTCGGCGACCAGGACCGGCCCGCCCCCGGCGGCCCGGCTGCCTGCTCGTCGACGAGGTCCAGCCGGCACCCGATCAACGGCCGCAGCCCGGCGCCTTTTGCCGCGCTGTGCATCCGGACCACCCCGGCCAAACTGTTGCGGTCGGCGACCCCGATTGCGTCCATCCCCTTGTCGAGCGCGCTGAGCACCAGTTCGATCGCGTCCGACGCCCCGCGCAGGAACGAAAAGGGCGTCGCCACCCCCAGCTCGACGAAGCTCGCGGGCGCAATCGCCTCGACCGGCCCGTCCTCGCGGACCAGCTTCCTTCTCGCGATGGTCGTGATTTCAGGCATCAGCCGAACCACCCCTGATCGTCATTGCGAGCGTAGCGAAGCAATCCAGCGGCGCGCGGTGGATTGCCGCGTCGCTGCGCTCCTCGCAATGACAGAGGAAACAGCATCAGCCGAAAAGGCCGTGCAAATACCAGACCGGCACTCCGCCGCGCCCGTCGCCGTGCACGCCCTCGCGGAAAATCCAGTAGCGCCGCCCCGAAGCATCCTCGACCCGGTAATAATCGCGAAGCCGTGCAGTGCCGCGCTCGCGCCACCATTCGGGGGAAATCCGCTCGGGCCCCTCGACCCGAGCGATGTCGTGCACCGCTCGCCGCCACACGAACCTCCGCGGAAGTCCCTCAGGGGTGGCATAGATCACCGCAATCGCCTCGGGCGCATCGAGCAGTCGCTGCGGGCGAGGCGCTTTTTCACCCCCCTCCCGTTTGCCGGAGGGGGAGGGCCTGTCACGCTCCGCCACCCCCGTCCGCCACCCGCTCGCGCGTTCGGGCACATGGCTCGCGCGGGGTTGCGGCCACCGCACCCTGGCGGCGCCAAGCTTGACCGACAGCCGGTCGATCAGCCGCGCGACTTCGCGGGTTCGGCCCGGCTCCTCGACCAGCGATTGCTGCTGCCCGTCCAGGCGCTCGCACCAGTCTGCCTCGAGCGCGAACGCGTCGAACCCGAAACCGGGGTCGAGCGCCGCGGCCTTGTCGGCGAGCAGCCGCGCGAGATGCTTCGGCTCGCGGCTCGGCAAGGCGGTCGCGATGCTGCCAACCGCGACGCTGCCGTCGACGCGGTATCCGCTCAGCGCGAGCCGCCGCGCTCCGAGCTGCAGTGCCTGCAATTGCTCGACCAGCCCCGGCACGAGCAAATCGAGCGCCTGGCCCGCCGCGCCGGGCTCGGCGACCGGCTCGGCCAGCCGCAGCAAGGCGCGCGGCGGTGGCTCGAACGGCGCGGCGGTGAGCGGCTCGGGCTTGCGCCCAAGCATCCGGTCGAGCGCGTCGAGCGGATTGTCGGCCTCGCGAAACCGCCGCGCAAGGCTCCGCCGCGGCACTCCGGCAAGCTCGCCGATGGTCTTCAGCCCAAGCCGCTCAAGCGTCTGCGTCGGTCCCGGCGGCAGGCGCAAGGCAGCGACCGGCAGCGGGGCGAGCATTGCACTTAGCCCCTCTCCCCTCGCGAGAGAGGGGCGACAAGAAAACCGCGCCAGCGCCCACGCCGCCCCCGCGGTTTCGGCAATCGCCACTTTGACCGTCAGCCCCAGCCCAGCAAACCTGTGCTCGACGTCCCGGCACAGCCCCGGCTCGCCCCCGAACAGATGCGCGCATCCCGACACATCGAGCCGCAAGCCGTCCGTCCCATCGATCTCGACCAAAGGCGACCAGCGCCCCGCCCACCGCGCCAGCCGCCGGGCCAGCGCGGCATCGCCCGCAAGGTCGGCCGCGACCGCCACCAGTCCCGGATCGAGCGCGCGCGCATCGGTCAGCCGGGTTCCACTGCGCACCTGCGCCGCGTCGGTCGCGGCATGGATCATCTGGCCATGTGCCGCCTCGACCACCAGCGCGACGCGCGCCCCCGCCTCACCCCCCGCCAGCCGCTGCCACCGCTCGATCGCGAGCCGCGGCCACCAGATCGACAGGATTCTGCGTTCCTTGTGGGCTTGCGTCGCCGTCATCGACTGTCCACCGCCCGGGAGCGAACCCGCGCGCGCGGAACAGTTCGGCATCCCATGCCGCCACCCCCGGCGCCCTCGAATTGAGCGCGTTGGGCAGGCTCGCCGCGCTTGCCACCCGCCAGCGCATCCGCGCCCCGCTCAAATTGGCCGCGCCGCCGATCCTGACCAGCCACGCGCCAACTCCGTTGCGCTCGGCCGCCACCGCCAGCCGCCGAGTCGCGGTGAAATCCAAGGCCGCGGGATCGCCCCACAATTCGCCGATCACTCCGCCTAGCCCCGAGCATCGAAGCCCCTCTTCCATCGCCCACAAGGCGTCGCGGGCGTCGCGCGCCTCGACATGGATGAGGTCGACGCGGTCGAGCCCCGGCGGATAGATTCGTCCCGCTTCGAGGATCGCCATCCGCTCCTGAACCCACAACAACGGTTTTCCGCGCGCCAATCGGCCAAGCAGGAAGCCGGTCGCACCACCGTCCCGAGCGCTTGCAGCGAACAATTCGCTAAGCGTCGGTTTTTCGGGCGTGGGCAGAGGCTCGCCCCGGGCTTGCGCCCCGGCCTGTTGATCGGGCGCACGGGCGCACTGCTCGGCGGACCGTAACGGTCCGTTCGCAGCGCGTCCGCCGGCCACCAGGGAAAGACCTGCCACCACACGACTCACAACGCTTCCGTTCTACTTTTGTTCTTATACGCCGAGTCCCCGCGGCGGAGTCAATGGACTCTAGATCCTCCCTGCCGGCTCCGGCGGGGAGGGGGACCGCGCCGCAGGCGTGGTGGAGGGGTTCTTTATCCCGCCGCCGAATCCAGCGCGGGTGGCCTACCCTCGACCTCGTCCAGGAAAATCGCAATCTCGCGGTTGATCCGCACCAGCGCCGAGCGGCTCACCGCGAACCCCATGTGGGCCGTGTCGACCTCGACCTCCTTGTCGCGCTCCTCCTCCAGCCCGCGCGCCGATCGCACCGACACGATCCCGTCGCGGCGCGACCATAAGGCCAAAGTCGGCACCGGCGGCTTGTCGGTAAAGCGCGGGAACGGCGGCTGGTCGACGGCATGCCCTGCGATCCACTCATAGAAATGGCGGACATTATTGTTGGTCTTGAGGTCGCCCGAGAACGGCGAGCCAAGGGTCACCACCGCGCGCACCATTTCGGGGTGCGCCCGCGCCAGTTCGCGCGCGAACAGCCCGCCAAGGCTCCACCCGACCAGCAGCACCCGGCGCGGATCCTGGACCGCGTCGAGCCGCGCTTTCAGCCGTACCAACGTATCGGCCCGCGCGCCCTTGTTGAGCCCCATCTCCCACGGATGGACTCGCCACCCGCCCCGCGCGAGGCCGCGGCGCAGTTCCATCGTCGTCCGGTCGCTCGCCATGAATCCCGGCACCACCAGCGCCGGCGGACCCTCCTCGGGGCCGCGCGCGCCCAACGGGCCAAGCCCGGAAATCACCCGCGGCATATGCCACATCACCTCGCGCGCCCGGCTCCACCCCGAAGGCGCGAGGTCGTCAGGATCGCTCGAATCCTTGCCGGTCACGGCCGGGCCCAGTGCTGCGGGAGTGCGAAACCAGTTCATGCCCTCAAAATGGGGCGCCCGGCCAATCGAACAAGAAAGCGATCAGGACCGTTTTGCGGTGAACCGCTCGATTTCGCTCACCACCGCGCGGGTCGCCCGCCGCGAGGCGGCGAAGTTCATGTGATTATAGGGCAGCCGCACCGACTCGTCGCTTTCATGGGGAAGTCCGCAGGCCGCGCGCTCGGCGATCAGCCCGTCGCGGCTTCCCCAGATCGCAAGTGTCGGCACCGGCGGCTTGTCGCAAATGCGCGCGATCGGCGGCCGATCGACCGAATGGCCCGCGACCCGCTCATAGAATTTCCAGACATTGTTGAGCCGGGGATCGCCCGAGAACGGCGATGCCAACGTCACCACCGCGCGCACTCGTCCGGGCGCGGCGCGGGCAAGCTCGCGAGCGAACAGCCCGCCCAGGCTCCACCCGACCAGCAGCACGGGCTCGTCCGCCGCGACCTCGTCGAGCCGCTGCTTCAACTGGTCGAGCGTGTCGCTTCGAGCGCCCAGATTCCATCCGCGCTGCCAGCCATGGACTCGCCAGCCGGCCTCGGCCAGCGCGCGGCGCAATTCCATCGTCGTGCGGTCGTTGGCGACGAAGCCGGGGATGACCAGCGCCGGCGGGCCGCCCGCGGGCCCGCGCGGCCCGAGGTGGCCGAACTGCCGCCACCCCCGCGCCCACAGGCTCGCGCCTTCGGTCAAATGACGCCAGGCCGGAGGAACCCGCTCGCCCGGGCTAGAGATATTCGTCCCCGCCCATCAGATGGCGGATCGCTTGCGGCAAGCGCACGCGTCCGTCCTCGGTCTGGTGGTTCTCGAGCAATGGCACCAGGATTCTTGGGGAAGCCAGCGCGGTATTGTTGAGCGTGTGGGCAAAGCGCACCTTGCCGGCCGCGTCGCGATAGCGAAGGTTGGCGCGCCGTGCCTGCCACTCGTGAAGCGTCGAGCAGCTGTGGGTCTCGCGATACTTTTCCAGGCTCGGGACCCAGCTTTCGATGTCGTTCATTCGATATTTGCCGAGCCCCATGTCGCCGGTCGAGGTCTCGACCACCTGATAGGGAATTTCGAGCAGCGCGAGCAATTTCTCGGCCATCGCGAGCAGCGCGGCATGCCACTTGGCGCTCATTTCCTCGCTCGCCTCGCAAATCACATAAGCCTCGACCTTGATGAACTGGTGGACGCGCAGCAACCCGCGCACGTCGCGCCCCGCGCTTCCAGCCTCGCGGCGAAAACAGGGCGACAGGCCGGCATAAAGGATCGGCAGTTTCTCGCGCTCCAATATCTCGCCCGAATGGAGCGAAGTCAGCGCGATCTCGCCGGTCCCCGCAAGGTACAGATCGTCGCCGGGGACCGCGTAGGCCTCTTCCTCGTGCCCGGGGAAATGCCCGGTGCCGACGAACGCCGCCGGGCGTGCCAGCGACGGCACGGTGATCGGCACGAACCCGGCTTCGGCAACCTGCTCCAATGCCCAGCCCATCAGCTTGGTCTCGAGCAAGGCCAGCCGTCCCTTGAGGCAATAGGTGCGCGATCCCGCGACCTGGACGATTCGGGCAAGCTCGGCCCAGTCGTTCTTCTCGATCAGCGCGACATGGTCGACCGGGTCGAAGTCAAACCGCGGCCGCTTTCCCTCGGTGCGGATGACAAGGTTCGATTCCTCGTCGGGTCCGACCGGCGCTCCCTCCCACGGGATATTGGGCAGCCTGAGCATCATCGCCCTGAGCGCCGAATCCCTGTCGCCAAGCGCCGCCTCGAGTTCCCCGGCACGAGCACCCGCCGCCTTGGCCTCGGCACCCAGCGCCGCCCGCTCCTCGGGCAATGCGTCCTTGAACCGCGCGCTGACCGCATTGCGGCTTGCCCGAAGCGCCTCGATCTCGGTCTTCGCCCCGCGCACCTCGGCCTCGAGCGCCAGCAATGCATCGACCTCGACCGCGACCCCCTTGTCGCGGATCGCCCGTTCGACCGCGTCGCGGTTCGCCTTGATAAATTCCATGCTCAACATGAGCGAAGCCCTGCGCGAAACTCCTTGCCGATTCAACACTGGTCATCGAGCGAAGCGCTGCAATCCTGGGAGCGCCAAACGGATTGCTTCCGCGCTTCGCTCCTCGCAATGACGAAAAGCTTTCGCTACCAAGCCTGCCCAAAACAGGAGTTCCGAATGCCATCCGGCCTCATAGCACTGCTCGACGATGTCGCGATGATCGCCAAGCTCGCCTCGGCAAGCCTCGACGATATCGGCGCGGCGACCCTCAAGGCGGGCACCAAGTCGGCGGGCGTGGTGATCGACGATACCGCGGTCACCCCGCGCTACGTCCACGGGCTCCTTCCCGCGCGCGAACTTCCGATCATCTGGAAGATCACGCTTGGCAGCCTCAAGAACAAGATATTGTTCCTGCTTCCCGCCGCGATCGGCCTGTCAGCCTTCGCCCCCATCCTGATCACGCCCCTGCTGATGATCGGCGGCGCCTATCTCGCGTTCGAAGCGACCGAGAAGATCATCGAGGTGATCACCGGCGACCATCATTCGGAGGCCGAACTCGCCGAAGCCGACACTCCCGCGGAACTCGAGGCACGCCAGGTCAAGGGCGCGGTGCGGACCGACTTCATCCTTTCGGCCGAGATCATGGCGATCGCCTTGAACGAGCTTGGCGAGCTCAACATCGCCGAGCAGGCCGCCGCGCTCACCCTGGTCGCGCTTGCCGTGACCTTCGGGGTCTATGGAGCGGTCGCCTTGATCGTGAAGCTCGACGATATCGGGCTGCACATGGCGAAGGGCGCCAACCGCGCGGCGCAGGCGGTCGGCGGCTTCCTGGTCAGGATGGTTCCCGGGCTGCTCAAGACGCTTTCGACCATCGGCACCGCGGCCATGCTGTGGGTCGGCGGCGGGATCCTTCTCCACGGGCTCGAGGAGCTGGGAGTCGGGAAATTCCCTCACGCGGTCCACGACATTGCGAATCGCATCGCCGCCGAGTTCGGCTCGATCGAGGGCATTGTCGAGTGGCTCGCCAACGCCTTCGCGGCGGCGATCGTCGGCGGAATCGTCGGGCTGGTCATCGTGGTCGTCGTCCGCCAGTTCACCAGCCACCCGGAAAAACTGGTCGTCGACAATCCATGATCGCGCCGCTGCTGGTGTTCGTTGGCGGTGGGCTGGGGGCGCTGCTGCGCTATCTCGCGGCGCTGCTCGTGGAAGGCCCGCTGGCGACCTTCGCGGTCAACGTCTCGGGAAGCTTCGCGATCGGCCTGCTCGCTGCGGCAATCCCGCTGGAGGAGAGCAATCTGCGATTGTTCTTCCTCACCGGCCTGCTCGGCGGTTTTACCACTTTCTCGGCGTTCAGCCTCGACGCGCTCAACTTCGCCCGGCAGGGTGAGCTAGGCGCAGCGGCGGCCTACGTCCTTGCAAGCCTGTTCGTCAGCCTCGCCGCCGCGGCGCTCGGGGTTGCGGCGGCCCGCTGAGCCACCCATCTGTCCGGCTCACCAGGAGCCGCTTATGACCACCGAATATATCCCGCCAAAGATATGGCAGTGGGACAAGCCCAGCGGCGGCAAGTTCGCGTCGATCAACCGCCCGATCGCGGGCGCTACTCATGATCGCGAGCTGCCCGTCGGCAAGCACCCGCTCCAGCTTTACTCGCTCGGCACCCCCAACGGGGTCAAGGTCACGATCCTGCTCGAGGAGCTGCTCGCCGAGGGCTTTGCGGGTGCCGACTATGACGCCTGGCTGATCGACATTGGCGAAGGCGACCAATTTTCGAGCGGGTTCGTCGCGCTCAACCCCAATTCGAAGATCCCCGCCTTGCTCGACCGCTCGGACCCGGCCCGCCCGCAGCGCATTTTCGAAAGCGGCGCGATCCTGCTTTATCTGGCGGAAAAGTTCGGCGCGTTCCTCCCTGCCGATCCCGCGGCGCGCACCGCGGCCTTGTCGTGGCTGATGTGGCAGATGGGCTCGGCGCCGTTCCTCGGCGGCGGCTTCGGCCATTTCTACGCTTATGCGCCGACCAAGATCGAATATGCGATCGACCGCTACGCGATGGAGGTCAAACGCCAGTACGACGTCCTCGACCGCCACCTCGCGGCCCACCGCTTCATGGCCGGCGAGGAATATTCGATCGCCGACATGGCGATCTTCCCCTGGTATGGCGGGGTCGCCGAGGGCGTCGCCTACGACGGCGCGGCGACCTTCCTCGGCCTCGCCGATTACGCCAACTTCAACCGCTGGCGTGAGGAAATTGCAGCCCGCCCGGCGGTAAAACGCGGCCGCCGAGTCAACCGCAAGCCGACCGACGAAAACCCCGATTTTCTCGCCGAACGCCACGCTTCGAGCGACCTCGACTGACCAACGCCGCGCCGGTTCAGATGAACGGCCCGCTGATGGCGATGGTCCTAGTTGGGCTGTAGGCGTTGACGAACAGGATGCGGCCATCGGGGGAGAAGCAGGCGCCGGCAAGCTCGGTCTGCATTCTCAGCCGAGCGAAGGCATAGGCCGTGCCGTCGGGGCGAATCCCGCGGATATGATTGTCGACCGTGATGCCCGGCTGGTCCTCGCACACGAACAAATGGCCGTTGGGGCCGACGGTGAGATTGTCGCCATAGTGGAACTGGTCGCGCGACGTCGATTCGAAGAACAGGTCGAGCGTCCCCGGGCGCCGCGCTTCGTCGGGCCGGCCCTCGAGCGGTGACGGGCGATAGCGCATCACCTGGCCGAGCCTTGCCGCACCGCCCGACGTCGCGGTGAAATAGAGTTCGCCGCGGCCCATGTGGATCCCTTCGCCGCGCGCGAACAAGGTCGCTCCCGCCGCCGCGCCGCGCAGCCGCAGATCGTCGCCGGGGCTGTCGGTTTCACTAAGGCCGATCCAGCGCGCGCTTGCCCCGCGCCGCACGGGCAGAGTCACCCCGCGCCAGTTGCGGCTGTCGCCCGGCCCATCGGCAAGCGCCAGCGCCTGCAGCCGCCCGCCCTCGATCAGCCGTCCCGGCCGCGCGGGCACGAACCGATAGAACAGGCCGTCCTCGCGATCCTCGGTCAGATAGACGATGCCGGTGCGCGGATCGACCGCCGCCGCCTCGTGATTGAACCGGCCGAGCGCTTTCAGCGGCACCGGGCGAGCGCGGCCCCGCAAGTCGGCGGGCACTTCGAACACCCAGCCATGGTCCTTGCCGAGCGACGCGCCTTTGTTGCTGACATCTTCCTCGCACGTCAGCCAGCTGCGCCACGGCGTCACCCCGCCGCCGCAATTGCGGATCGTCCCGGCAAGCGAGCGAAATTGCGCCACGGTCCGCCCGCTGGCGGGATCGAACACCAGCGTCGTGGTCCCCCCCGGCAGCGTCCCGCCGCCTTTCCAGCGGTCGAAGCCGTCGCCTGAAAGGCGCGACGCGGCGGCGCGAAGCTCATGGTTGCGGACCAGGATGACGCGCCCGCCGTCGCCCCGGAACGCGCCCATTCCGTCGGCGCGATCGGGAACCGCCTCGCCGTCGTCCATCGCCTCGCCCAGGGTCGAGATGATTCGATAGGTAAATCCGCGCGGAAGATCGATCAGCCCGGCCGGATCCTCGACCAGCGACCCGCTCGCCCCGCGCGCCGCAAGCGTCGAGCAGCCCGACGCGCTCAGCGCCGCGAACGCCGATCCGGCCAGCGAGAACACGCGCCGCGACAAGGGAGCAATCATCGAGCCGCCTTCACCCAGGAAATCTTTTGTCGGCCGATGCCGATCGCCGGAGCCCTAACCCTCATCCCCCATCCTTAGCGCTGCAATGAACGCCTCCTGCGGGATGGACACATTGCCGTATTCGCGCATCTTCGCTTTGCCCTTTTTCTGCTTATCCAGCAGCTTGCGCTTGCGGCTCGCATCGCCGCCATAGCATTTCGCCGTGACGTCCTTGCGCATCGCGCTGAGCGTTTCGCGCGCGATCACTTTCCCGCCGATCGCGGCCTGGATCGGGATCTTGAACAAGTGCCTCGGGATTAGCTCCTTCAATCGCTCGACCATTCCGCGCCCGCGCATTTCGGCGGTGCCGCGGTGGACGATCATCGACAAGGCGTCGACCGGCTCCTCGTTGACCAGGATGCTCATCTTGACGAGGTCGCCCTCGCGGTGGCCGATCTGGTGATAGTCGAAGCTGGCATAGCCCTTCGACATCGATTTTAAGCGGTCGTAGAAATCGAACACCACTTCGTTGAGCGGCAATTCATAAGTGATCTGCGCGCGCCCGCCGACATAAGTCAGGTTTTTCTGGATGCCGCGGCGGTCCTGGCACAATTTGAGGATCGGGCCGAGATAGTCGTCGGGGCAATAAATCACTGCTTCGATCCACGGCTCCTCGATGCTCGCGATGCGGCTCGGATCGGGCATGTCGGCGGGGTTGTGGAGCTCGATCACGCTGCCGCCGTCGTCGCTTTCGCCGACCAGCCCCCGCCCCGAGGTCGCTCCGGGGTCGCCGCGTTTGCTTCGGTTGAGCTGCATTCGATACACCACCGACGGCGCAGTGGTAATCAGGTCGAGGTCATACTCCCTCGTCAGCCGCTCCTGGATGATCTCGAGGTGGAGCAGCCCGAGGAAACCGCAGCGAAAGCCGAAGCCCAATGCCGCGCTGGATTCGGTCTCGAAGCTGAAGCTGGCGTCGTTGAGCCGAAGCTTGGAGATGCTTTCGCGCAATTTGTCGAACTCGGCGGCGTCGACGGGAAAGAGCCCGCAGAACACCACCGGTTGGACTTCCTTGAACCCGGGAAGCGCTTGCGCCGCGGGGCGCTTGGCGTCGGTGATCGTGTCGCCGACGCGGGTCTGGGCGACTTCCTTGATCTGCGCGGTGATGATCCCGATTTCGCCCGCGGCAAGCTCGGACAGGACTTCGAGTTTGGGGCGCATGCAGCCGACGCGGTCGACCAAATGGCGCGTCCCCGCGGCCATGAACATGATCTCCTGGCCCTTGCGCAGGATGCCGTCGATCACCCGGATCAGGATCACCACGCCGAGGTAGGGGTCGTACCATGAATCGACCAGCATCGCCTTCAATGGCGCATCGCGGTCGCCCTTGGGCGGGGGGATTCGCTCGATGATCGCGTCGAGCACCGCTTCGATCCCGATCCCGCTCTTGGCGCTGGTCAGCACCGCGTTCGACGCGTCGAGACCGATGACCTCCTCGATTTCGGCGCGGACCTTTTCGGGCTCGGCCGCGGGGAGGTCGATCTTGTTGATCACCGGCACGATCTCATGGTCGTGCTCGATCGACTGGTAGACGTTGGCGAGCGTCTGCGCCTCGACCCCTTGCGCGGCGTCGACCACCAATAGCGCGCCCTCGCACGCGGCGAGGCTGCGGCTGACTTCATAGGCGAAGTCGACGTGCCCCGGCGTGTCCATCAAATTGAGCTCGTGTCCCTTCCACTCGAGCCGAACCGTCTGCGCCTTGATCGTGATCCCGCGCTCTTTCTCGATATCCATATTGTCGAGCAGCTGGGGGGTCATTTCGCGGATGGTCAGCCCGCCCGTGGTCTGGATCAGCCGGTCGGCGAGCGTCGACTTGCCATGGTCGATATGCGCGATGATCGAGAAGTTGCGGATGCGGCTAAGTTCAGTCGTCATCGCGGCCCGCTAGCAGGAAGCCGGTGCCGCAGCCAGTGCGGAGGAGGGTTGAGCTCAAACCGCTTTCGCGCACGAGCGATGGATGTTACGGCCGCGGCACAAATGGGGGATTTGGACATGATCAGGACTATAATCGCGCTCGCCGCAATGGTGGCGCTTGTTTCGGCCGCTGCTCCGGCTTCGGCGCAACGACTGTCAAAGCCGTCGGGAACGCAGAAGCTGCAGGACGCGACGATGAACGACGTTCCGCGCTGCACTCGCAAGCTTGGGACGGTGTCGGTCATGGACGGCGACGATCCGTCGGGCTGGACCCAGTTTCAGCTGGCCGGACCGCAGAAGCTGCTCAAGGTTTTGATCCAGCGGTCGGGTTGCTTCAACCTGGTCGACCGCGGCTCGGGATTGAGCGCGGCGCAGCGCGAGCGTGACATCGGCGGAAACCTTGGCCTTCAGCGGCAATCGAACGTCGGCCAGGGCCAGATCAAGGCGGCCGACTATGTGCTGATCGCCGAGGTCCAGGCATCGAACCGCAATTCGGGCGGGAGTGCCGTCGGGGCCGGGATCGGCGGGCTGCTCGGTGGACGATTGGGCGGGCTGGCGGGTGGATTCAAGAGCAAGAAAATGGAGGCGAACACCGTTTTGTCGCTGACCAATGTCCGGACGACGGAAACCATCGCGGTACAGGTCGGCTATGCGGCCAAGAACAGCGTCAGCTTCGGCGGGCTTGGCGGCGGCGGATTCTTCGGCGGTGGGGCTGCCGCTGTCGGCGGCGGTTACGACAATACCGATATCGGGCGGATCGTCACACTCGCCTTCATCCAGGCCTATACCAAGATGGTCGGCGAACTCGGACTGGTCACTCCGGGCGGCGCCGGGACCGCTCAAGCGGCGCCCGCGAAAACCTTTACTGCGCAAGGGTCGATGGCGATGCGCGTGGGCGCGACTGCAGGTGCCAAAGTAGTCCGCACACTGCCGGCGGGCTCGATCGTGTATCCGACCGGGGTCAAGAATGGCCTGTGGTGGGAAGTCGCCGACGAAAACGACAACGTCGGCTGGGTGCTCAACACCAAGCTCGCACCCTCCAACTAGGCCGGTCGGCCCGCCAGCATCTCGCTTGGCCGCTGTCGTGGCCCCGCGGAACCGGAGTGCCGTCCCAACCGTCTCGTCCCGCAACAGGGAGAAAATCATGGAGCGGATCGGGCGGATCGAGACTTGGGCGCGGCTCGGCTATGCGGCGCGCGGGCTGGTCTATGTGCTGCTTGGCTGGATCGCTTTGTCGAGCGGGCGCGCATTGTCGACCGGTGAGACGGTCAAGGCGGTCGGCGACCTTCCCGGCGGTGCGCCGCTCCTCGCGATCCTGGCATTGGGCCTGTTCGGCTACGGTCTCTACAAGATCTACTCGGCGGTTCTCGATCTCGACAATGACGGCGACGACGCCAAGGCCAAGGTGGTGCGCGCCGCGCGGCTGATCGGCGGGCTCGGCTACTGGCTGCTCGCGTTGATCGCCGTGAGCCAATTGCTCAACGGCGGCGACGGCGGCGTCGATGCGGGCCAGGCGTCGGGCTCCGCCGGCGCGCAGCAGGAAGCAGCGGGCGAGGTTGCCGACGCAGCGGGTGGCGGCACCGTGTTGATGCTCGTCGGGCTTGCAGTGCTGGCGGTTGCCGCGGCGCAATTCGCGATTGCTTGGAAGGCCAAGTTCATGCGGCAAATGCCGGGGGCCCCGCCTCTGGTGAAGCCGGCCGGGCAGATCGGCTATGCCGCGCGCGCGATCATTGTCGCCATGGTCGGCTATTTCCTTGTCAAGGCGGGGTTGGACGGCGACCGAATGCGCGGCTTTGGTGATGCGCTGGCGCTGGTGCGCAACGATCATGAGACCCTGTTCAAGCTGATCGCGGGCGGCCTCGTCCTGTTCGGATTGGTCAGCTTCGTCATGGCGCGCTATCGCCGCATCGCCGACGAGGACGTCGTGGCTCGTCTGCGCGGCCAACTGCCGGGGCATCGATCCTAGGAAAAATCCGCCGTTCGTCGATAATCACGGCTTGATCGGGCGAAGCGGCTTGCGTCGACCCGTGCCTGGGCTAGGCTCGCGCAGATCTATCCGGGGAAATTCCATGTCATCACAATTGCGTCGCCTGACCCTTCTGCTCGCCACCACATCGCTGCTCGCCGCCTGCGCGACCACCGCCCCTCGCCCGCTGGCGCAAGCGGAAGCCGCACCCGCCGAACTCGCGCTCGCGCCCGACAAGGATCCCGCGCCGCTTTCAGGCCTGGTCGGCCAGGTCGCGATTCCCCATGACCGGTTCCAGCTCGACAATGGCCTCACCGTCATCGTCCACGAGGATCGCAAGGCGCCGGTGGTCGGGGTCAGCATGTGGTACAATGTCGGTTCGAAGGACGAGCCCGCGGGCAAGACCGGCTTCGCGCATCTGTTCGAACATCTGATGTTCAACGGCAGCGAAAACCTCGAAGGCGATTATTTCAAATGGCTCCAGCAGATCGGAGCGACCGATCTCAACGGCACCACCTCGTTCGACCGGACTAACTATTTCCAGACCGTTCCGACGGGCGCGATCGAACGCGTGCTGTTCATGGAAAGCGACCGCATGGGCTATCTGCTCGGCGCGGTGACGCAGGGTAATCTCGATAATCAGCGCGGGGTCGTCCAGAACGAGAAACGCCGCGGCGAAAATAACCCCGGTGGGCTCGTGTTCGAGCAGATCCTCAAGAATCTGTTCCCCGACGGCCATCCCTACAGCCGCACCACGATCGGTTCGATGGCCGACCTCGACGCCGCCAGCCTGACCGACGTCGCCAACTGGTTCCGCGACAAATATGGTCCCAACAATGCGGTGCTGGTGCTCGCCGGCGACATCGATGCGGCCACCGCTCGGCCGCTGGTCGAGAAATATTTCGCTGCAATTCCGCGCGGGCCGGTCAACAACCCCGCTCAAGCCGCGATCCCGACCTTGGCCGCGCCGAAGAGCCTGGTGCTCAAGGACCGCGTCGCGACCACGACCGTGTCGCGCTACTGGGCGGTTCCCGGGCTGCTCGATCGCCAATTGGTCGCGCTCGACGTCGGCGGTGCGGTACTCGGCGGCCTCGCCAGCTCGCGCTTCGACAAGGTGCTGGTGCGCGATGAACAGCTTGCGGTGGCGGCTTCGGCCAGCATGATCGCGCAGCAGCGCGTCGGAATTTTCGTCGTCCAGGCGACGGTCAAGCCGGGGGTCGATCCGGCCCTGGTCGAAAAACGTCTCGACGAACTCGTCGCTCAATATGTCGCCGAAGGCCCGACCGCGGACGAAGTCAGGCGCGCCGCGCTGAGCGAGGTCGGCGGCCGGATTCGCGGGCTCGAACAGGTCGGCGGGTTCGGAGGCAAGGCGGTCACGCTCGCCGAGGGCCAGACCTTCGCCGGCGACAGCGATTTCTACAGGAAGAACCTCGCCACCTATGCAAGCGTCACCCCGGCCGAGGTCCAGGCCGCGATGCGGCAGTGGCTGACCCGTCCGGCACTGTCGGTGAAGCTCGAGCCGGGCGATCGTCCGCCCTACGTCGAGACCAAGTTCGTCCCCGATGGCAAGGTTTCACCGACCACCGCCGCCGCGCCACGCAAGCCCGCGCGGATCGTGCCACCGGTCGGCCAGCTTGCCGCGCTCGACTTTCCCGACATCACCCACACCGCGCTCGCAAACGGAATCGCGGTCGATTATGCGCAGCGCAGCGCGGTCCCGGTGACCCAGGTCGCGCTGTCGTTCAACGCCGGCGAAGCCGCCGACACGGCGACCAGCCGCGGTCTCCAGGGGCTTACCCTCGGAATGCTCGAGGAAGGAACGGCGACGCTCGATTCGCAGGCCTTCTCCGAAGCCAAGGAGCGGCTGGGCGTGATCATCGACGCATCGAGCTCGCTCGACCGCTCGACCGTGACCATGTCCGCGCTGTCGGCCAATCTCGCCCCAAGCCTCGCTTTGGTCGGGGAAATGGTCAAGGCGCCGGCTTTCGCCCCCGACGCTTTGGCGCGGGTCCGGACCCAGGCGCTGACCGGTATCGCCCAGCTGAAAAAGGACCCCAATGGGATCGCGGCGCGCGCGCTTCCGGCCTTGCTCTATGGACCCGGCCACCCCTACGCGGCGCTTCGTGGCGGCGATGCCGCGGCGCTGACCGCGGCTTCGCGCGACGATCTGGTCGGGTTCAAGGACCGCTGGCTCCGTCCGGACAACCTCAAGATCTTCATCGTCTCGGATCGCCCGCTCGCCGAATTGCTGCCGCTGCTCAATGCACAGTTCGGAAGCTGGCAGGCGCCCGCCGTGGCCAAGGGCGTCAAGGCATTCGGGCCCGCCCCGGCGCGTCCCGCGGCGTCGCGCGTCGTGCTCATCGACCGTCCGGGCTCGCCGCAGTCGGTGATCAGCGGCGGCCAGTTGACCCCGCTCGATCCGAAAAGCGACATCCTCGACGTGACGAGCGGCAATTTCGTGCTCGGCGGCGATTTCCTGAGCCGGATCAACATGGACCTGCGCGAATCGAAGGGCTGGTCCTATGGAGTCAGCGGCAGCCTTTCGACCCGCGAGCATTCGGTGCCCTACATCGTCAGTGCGCCGGTCCAATCCGACCGCACCGGGGAATCGATCGCCGCGCTAGACGCCCAGTTCGCAAGCTTCCTTGGCCCCAAGGGGATCACAACCGAGGAACTTGCGCGCGCCACCACCAACAGCATCAACGGGCTTCCGGGGCGCTTCGAAACCTCGGGCGCGGTGCTCTCGGCGATGATGTCGAACGACCTCCTCGGCCGTCCCGACGATTACTACGAGACGATTGCCGACAAGTATCGCAAGCAGACGGTCGCCTCGGTCGACCGCGCGATCCGCGGTGCGCTGACCCGGCGTGGCTTCGTATGGGTAGTCGTCGGTGACGCCGCCAAGGTCCGTCCGCAATTGACCAAGCTTGGTTACCCGGTCGAGGTAATCGAAGCGCGGTAAAAAGGCTTACTGTTGCTCGCTACGCTCGAGACACCACCAGCCCACTCCCCCACCCGGCCTCCCACACGGTAAGCTGATTGGGAGGTCGGGTGGGGGAGCGGGCTGGTGCCGTTCTCCATCACCCCAAGCGCGTGACGTGCCCCATCTTGCGTCCGGGCCGCGCTTCGCCCTTGCCGTAGAGGTGGACCCGAGCGCCGGGCTCGGCGATCAGTTCGGCCCAGCGACCGACGTCGCCGCCGATCAGATTGTCCATGCTCGCCGCGGCGGTGACCAGCCCGGTGTTGCCCAGCGGCAGGCCGCAGATCGCGCGCAAATGCTGCTCGAATTGCGAGGTCGCCGAGCCCTCGATCGTCCAGTGCCCGCTATTGTGAACGCGCGGCGCGATTTCATTGACGATCGGGCCGTCGCTGCAGGCGAAGAATTCGACGGTGATCACTCCGACATGGTCGAGCGCTTCGGCGATCGCCTCGGCCCGGCCGACCGCTTCGCTCGCCTGCGCCTCGATCGGCGCTCCGGCCGGTGCGCTGCTCCGCCGGAGGATTCCGCCGTCATGCTCGTTGCGGCTGATCGGAAAGGCGCGGGTGTCGCCGGTCGCGGCCCGCGCAAGGATCACGCTGAACTCGGCGTCGAACGCGACCCTTGCCTCGGCGACCGCGGGCTGGCGGCCGACTGCCTCCCACGCGGCGGCGGCCTCGTCGATGGAATGGACCCACGCCTGCCCCTTGCCGTCATAGCCGAGCCGGCGCGTCTTGAGCAGGATCGGCGCCCCGAGCGAGCCGAGCGCGGCGACGATGGCGGCGACGCCGTCGATCGTCCGCCATTGAGCGATCCGCGCGCCGGTCGCTTCGATGAAGCGCTTTTCGTCCGCGCGGTCCGACGCCACTTCGAGGCTGCGGGTCCCCGGCCTCAGCTTGTCACCGAGCACGCCCAGCGCTGCAACCGGCACATTCTCGAACTCATAGGTAATGACGTCGCACGCTTCGCCGAACGCCTTGAGCGCGGCCTCGTCGGTAAACGCCGCGCTGGTGAATCGGGCGGAGACTTCGGCGGCGCACGGCCGGCGGTGCGGATCGAAGATGTGGCAGCGAAACCCGAGCCTGGCCGCCGCGATCGCCAGCATCCGGCCGAGCTGGCCACCGCCGATGATTCCGATCGTCGATCCCGGAGCCAGAGCGGTCGTCATCCGGCCGAAATCACTCGGGCCGCTCGGGAACCGCGTCGGTCTGCCGGGCGCGCCATTTGGCCAGCCGCTCGCCCAGCGCGGCATCGCCGTTGGCAAGCATCGCCGCTGCAAGCAGCGCCGCGTTGATCGCCCCGGCCGTGCCGATCGCGAGCGTTCCGACGGGGACGCCCGCGGGCATCTGCACGATCGACAACAGGCTATCGATCCCGCGCAACGCCTTGCTTTCGATCGGTACGCCGAGCACCGGCAAGGCAGTCAGCGCCGCCGCCATCCCCGGAAGATGCGCCGCTCCGCCCGCGCCCGCGATGATCGCCTTGATTCCGCGCTGCTGGGCGGCGCCTGCATAATCGTAGAGCCGCTTGGGAGTGCGATGCGCCGAAATCACGCGCGTCTCGTAGGGCACGCCGAGTGCACCGAGCGTCTCGGCCGCGTGGCGCATGGTCTCCCAGTCGGAGGTGCTGCCCATGATGATTCCGACCAGCGGATCGTCCATCGCTTCGTCCCCGCTAGAGCTCGCCAGAGGATTTGCCTCCTAAAGCGGCCATTGCGGTGGCGCAATCCGGGACGCCTTGAATTCCAGATTCCACATTTGCGTCTTTCTCGATTATGTATCGTATCGTCAGCGGGGAAGCTATCATGCACGATGTCGCGCTAGAACGGTCGAAACCGGCCGAATTGCTTGAGGAAATCGCGCGACTGCGGGGGCAGGTCGCGCGGCTCGAGACCCAGGTCAGCGAGCTTGACAGCCTTGCCCATCGCGACCCGCTGGTGCCCTTGTGCAACCGCCGCGGGATGATGCGCGAGCTCGAGCTAATCATCAGCCGGCACGAACGTCACGGAACGCCGGCAGCGATGCTTTTCGTCGATCTCGATGGACTCAAGTCGCTCAACGATTGCTTCGGCCATGCCGGCGGCGACGCCGCCTTGATCCATGTCGCCGAACAATTGCGCGCCGGGGTTCGCGCCACCGACTGCGTCGCTCGGCTCGGCGGTGACGAGTTTTGCATATTGCTCGATCATGCCGACGAAGCCGCCGCGATCGAGACCGCCCGCCGGCTGGTCAATTCGGTCGCGGGCGACGAATTCCTGTTCAACGGAACGGCGATGCCGCTGTCGGTCGCGATCGGCCTGACCCTGGTCGAAAGCGGCGATTGCCCGTCGACCGTCCTCGCGCGCGCCGACCAGGCGATGTACCGGGTCAAAGTCGCGGCGTAGTCGCGTGCTAGCGACGCCTAAGCCGCGACTGCGGCGTAATTTGTTGGAGCTTCGCTCTTCAGCCAATAAGAATCCTACCGCTCGCTTAGGTAATAGCGGTCCAGCACCGACAGATCGTCGTTCAGCTCATAGACGATCGGCTGCCCGGTCGGGATTTCGAGCCCGACGATGTCGGCATCTGCAATTTGCGACAGATGCTTTTCGAGTGCGCGCAGCGAATTGCCGTGCGCGGCGATGATTACCCGCTCGCCGGCGCGCAGCCGCGGCACGATCTCGGCTTCGTAATAGGGCAGCACGCGCGCGATCGTATCCTTGAGGCTCTCGCTGTGGGGAATGTCGATTCCGCTGTAGCGGCGGTCGTCGCGCACCCGGTAAGGGCTGTCGGGCTCGAGCGGCGGCGGCGGGACGTCGAACGAGCGCCGCCAGATCTGCACCTGGACTTCGCCGACCCTTGCGATCGTCTCGGCCTTGTTGAGTCCGGTCAGCCCGCCATAATGGCGCTCGTTGAGCCGCCAGTCCTTGGTCACCGGCAGCCACAGCCGCCCCATCCGCTCGAGCATCAGGTTGAGCGTGCGGATCGCTCGTGTCTGGAGCGAGGTGAAGCAATGATCGAAGTCGAAGCCCTTCGCGGCGAGCAATTCGCCAGCCGCGACCGCTTCGCTTACTCCGCGCTCGGTCAGATCGACGTCCCACCAGCCGGTGAAGCGATTCTCGAGATTCCATTGCGACTGGCCATGCCGAAGCAGCACGAGGGTCGGCATCAGCCCGCGGCCCGCTCGGCCACGCCTCGATTTACTTTACCAGCGCCGGTCCGCTCGGCTTGCGCCTTTTTCAGCTCGGGAAGCACCGCGTAGAGCGTGTCGAGACACGATCCGGCGAGATATTTCGACCGCTCGGGGCTCCACCCATATACTTCGTCGGGCAAATCGAAATTGTCCTTGAAAGGCATTTCCAGAGTCATCGACACCGCCCCGAACCGCTCTGCGACCTGGGTCGTCGACATCGACATATTGGCCTGGCCCGGCGCCGGGATTTCATATCCCTGGCGGGTCTGGAAGTCGGGCGACAGGCGCTCCATCGTGTCGGAGAATAATTTGAACAGGCGCGACTGGCGCGGCGTCAGCGAGGGGATGCCCTCGAACCCGGCAAGGAAATTGGCGGGGATCGCCTCGTCGCCATGGATGTCCATCGCGAAATCGACCCCGGTCTCGTCCATCCGGTTGCGCACGCACAGCACTTCGGGGCTGCGCTCGATCGACGGCGCATGCCATTCGCGGTTGAGGTTGATGCCCGCCGCATTGGTCCGCAAATGGCCGCGCCGCGACCCGTCGGGGTTCATGTTGGGAACGACGTGAAACGTGCATTGCTGGCGGAGCACGCGCGCGATCGGGTCGTCCGAATCGGTCAATTTCTCGAGCGCACCTTCCATCCACCATTCGGCCATCGTCTCGCCGGGGTGCTGGCGCGCATAGAGCCACACGGTCAGTGCGCCCTCGCCAAGCGTCAGGCAGTCTATGTCCTGGCCGTCGAGGCTCTTGCCGAGGCTTCGATATTCGACCCCGGGGAGCGCCGCGACGGTCGAGACGAGGTCGTAATGCCGCTCCATCGAGTATGGCGCGAAATAGGCGATCCACACCAGGTCGGTCTCGGGCGTGAAGCGGATGGTGAGCACGCCGTCGGCAAAGCTGGTGCCGTCGATCCGCACCCAATCCTCGCGGTCGATCGACAAACAGGCGCGATAGTCGGGCCAGCCGTCGGGATAGGCCGACGAGGCGCAGTTGAGCAATCGCAAGGTCACTTCGCGACCCGCTCCGCCGGACAGGCGAAAGTGAAACCATTGGTGGAAATCGCTCAAATGATCCTTGACGATTTCAAGGTCGAGGCGGTCGCCGTCCTGGCCGACCAGCCTGATGTTGCCGGCGTCGAACGCACTCGAGATGGAAATGCTCATGCTGCTCCTGGAGATATGGTGAATCGCGCGCCCTGATAAGCGGCGCGCGCTCGATCGGCAAACCCCTTGGTTTCGACCCGCGCGCGCGTCTCTGGTCATCGATCACGACTTGGGATAGCGAGCGGACCAATTGCGGCGCTTGATGCCGCTCGTCCAGCTTTGCGCGAGACTGCCCCGATGCCCTTAGCCCGCCTGTTCTTGCTTCCGCTCGCCGCGCTTGCAAGCGTTGCGACGCTTGCCGCGCCGACCGCTTCGCCGAGCGAGGCCTCGGCCGCGCGGGTTCGCGCTCACGTCGAATTTCTCGCCGACGATTTGCTCGAAGGCCGTGGCACCGGCACGCGCGGGCACGAGATCGCCGCCGCTTATGTCGCTGGCCAGTATCGGGCGATGGGCCTCAAGCCCGGTGGCGAGAACGGCGGCTGGTACCAATGGGTGCCGTTTCGCCGCTCGACCCTCGTTCCGGGCAGAAACAGCATTGCGATGACGCTCGACGGCCGATCCGCGCCGGTCAGCGAATTCGACCTTGGCCTGCGCCCGAGCATCACCGAGAAAGACCGCGCGATCGACGCCGGAATGGTCTTCGTCGGCTACGGCCTGTCCGACGCCGCGCTGGGGATCGACGATTATGCCGGGCTCGACACGCGCGGCAAGATCGTGGTCATGCTGCGCGGGACGCCCGACGGCCTGCCGAGCGACATTGCCGCTCATCTGATGTCGAGCAAGGACCGGGTCGCGTCCGAGCATGGAGCGGTCGGGCTGCTCGAAATCGGCGTCCGCGCGGGCCGCGCGGGCGGCGCGGCGAGCTCGCCGGTCAGCCTCTACTCGAAACGTCCGGCAACCGACTGGGTCGATGCGGCGGGCAGATCGGGATCGGAAAACGGCAGCCTGAAGGTCTTGCTCAACGCGTCGCCGGCGATGGCCGAACGGCTGTTCGCTGGCGCGCCGAGGACGCTTGCATCGGTTCGAGCCGAGGCTTCGGCCAAGGGCGCCCGCCCGCGCGGCTTCGCGCTTCGGCCCGCGCTGTCGATCCGTTCTCAATCGGCGTGGGAGGAGTATAAAAGCCCCGAAGTGATCGGCCTGCTGCCGGGCTCCGATCCGGCGCTCGACAAGCAATATATCGCGCTGATGGGCCACCTCGACCATCTTGGGCTCAAGCCCGACGCCAAGCCCGGCGAGGACAATATCTACAATGGCGCGCTCGACAATGCGTCGGGGATCGCCACCTTGCTGGAGGCGGCGCGAGGCTTCGTCGACAGCGGCCGTCCCCCGCGCCGATCGATCCTGTTCATCGCCCACACGGCCGAGGAGCTCGGCCTGCTCGGCGCCGATTATTTCGCGGCGCACCCGACCGTCCCGATGGGCCAGATCGTAGGCGCGGTCGATCTCGACATGCCGATTCCGCTCTACCAGTTCACCGACGTGGTCGCGTTCGGCGGGGACCATTCGACGATCGCCCGAGCGGTCGCCGAGGCGGGCAAAGCGATGAACATCTCGGTTTCGCCCGATCCGATGCCGCAGGAAGCGATCTTCACCCGCTCGGACCATTATCGCTTCGTCGAGCGCGGCGTCCCGGCGATCCTGCTATTCACCGGCTACGGCAATGGCGGCAAGGCCAAGTTCGAGGATTTCTTCGCCAAGCATTACCATCAGCCGAGCGACGATTTGAAGCTGCCGATCCTGTGGGACGCCGCGGCGCGCTATGCCGAGTTCAATTATCGAATCGCGCGGCAGCTTGCCGATGCCGATGCCCGGCCGATGTGGCACAAGGGCAATTATTTCGGCAATCGCTTCGCGCCGGCGGCGCCTCGCGCGGCGAACTAGTATCTCGTTAAGTTGGCCGCTTCCACGCAATTGGAACAGACACTAGGCCCGCACTTCCTTGACTTCGCCGGGCCCCCCCCCTAGTGGAGCGCCCGGTTACCAGCCCCACAAGATGATCCAACGAAGGCACGCCCCGGCCATGAAGATTCGCAATTCCCTGAAGTCGCTGAAGTCGCGCCATCGCGACTGCCGGGTGATTCGCCGTCGTGGACGGACCTACGTGATCAACAAGACCAACCGGCGCTTCAAAGCCAGGCAAGGCTAAGCTCCGGCCGAGCTTTGCGGATTGACGGAGCGCCATGGCGCTGCGCATCGCCGCTCGATGACCCGTTTCGTCCCGCGCTCGATCCATCGGCTGATTGCCGACGTCCTCCAGCACGACCGCAAGCGGATCGTGGCGATGATCGCTCTGGCGCTGACCGCGGCGCTCGTCGAAAGCTTCGGAATCCTCTCGCTGGTCCCGGTTGCAGCACTTGCGGTCTCGCCCGATGCGATGGCCGACGTGCCGCTGATCGGCGCTCTGCTTGCAGGCCTCGCTCCGGGTCAGCGGCTGCCCGCGGCCTTGCTCGCCTTCGTCGCCTTGATGGCGATCCGTGCCGTGATCCTCAATGCCCGCGCCCGCGCCCAGGCGGCGCTGGTGGCGCATTACGATGCCTCGCTCAAGCTTCGCGCGATTGCCAGCCTTGCCCGGCGTCCCTGGTCGCAGGCATCGCAGATCGGTCGCGACGGGATGCAGTCCCTGCTCCACAATGACGTGCCGCGCGCCGGGGCCTCCTTGTCGTTCGCAATCCAGCTTTTGGTCGTGCTCATCCTTTTGACGGTGCAGATCGCGCTTGCGGCATGGCTGTCGCTGCCGATGACCCTCGCCGCGCTTGCACTGATCCTTGCCGGAGTTCCCCTCGGCCGAATCTATTTCCGCCGCGCCCATCGCAGCGGTGAGTCGATCTCGGCGCGGCTCGAGGCGTCGAGCGCGCACGGCAACCGCCTTCACGATGAGCTCAAGTCGGCGATGGCACAGGCCTCGGTCGGGCTGTTCCTCGATCGCTATCGCTCGAGCCTCGATGCACTGTGCGAAGACCATGTCCGCTTCGGGCAGGACCAGGCCAATGTCTCGGCGCTGTCGGGGCTGGCCGCGGCGATCGCGGCCGCGCTGCTGGTCTGGGCGGGGGTCGGCGTGCTTCGGCTCGAACTGCCGCTCGTGCTCGGTTTGCTGTTGCTATTCTCGCGGATGAGCGCTCCCGCCCAGTCGCTGATCAGCCTGAGCAACGCGCTGGCTGCTTATTCGCCGTCCTTCACCGCGATCGTCGACCGGCTCGGGCCACTTGCCCCCGTACCCCGGCAGCAGGCCGCCAAATTGCCGACCCCGCTGGCCTGGTCGCGGCTGGAGCTTCGCGCGGTCACGCTGGTGCTTGGCGCGCGCCCGGTGCTGGACCGGGTCGACCTGACGCTCGATGCCGGTGAGTGGCTCGCGATCGAGGGCGCATCGGGGGCGGGCAAGACCAGCCTGCTCGATCTCATCGCGGGTCTCCATCGCCCGGCCAGCGGCGACCTTCTGGTCGACGGCGCTCCGCTCGAGGGCGCGCGTCTCGCTTCGTGGCAACGGATGCTGTCCTACGTTGGGCAGGACGAGATGATCTACGCCGCGAGCCTGCGCGACAATCTCGGTGCGGGCGTCGCCGAAATCGATCCGGTGCTGCTCGAGCGCGCGTTGTGGGTCAGCGGGCTCGACGCACTCGTCGCGACCTGGCCCGAGGGTCTCGATCTGCCGCTTGCCGATCGCGGGCGGCGGCTGTCGGGCGGGGAGCGCCAGCGGGTCGGAATCGCGCGCGCGCTGCTTCGGGCGCCGCGGTTGATGATCCTCGACGAAGCAACCGCGGCGCTCGACCTCGGCTCCGAACGCACCTTGTTCGACCGGCTTCGCTCGCTCGACAATCCCCCGGCGATCCTCCTGGTGTCGCATCGCCCGCAGACGCTTGCGCGATGCGATCGCCAGCTGAAAATCGCCGATGCGCGCGCATTACCTGCAATTGGTCGTTTTTAAGCCCCGGTTCACCTCGAAAGAGCTATAAGCTGTGCGAAGGAGTGAGGACCATGCGACGATTCAACAAGGCGATCTTGATCGTGACTGGCCTTGCCGTGGCTTCGACGGCGGCGAGCGCTGCTTTTGCGCAGGCCGCCGGTCAGGCGACCCCGAGGGGCTGGAATTACGAGATCAAGGACGGCAAGCGCGTTCCAAAGGCGCAGCGCCAGGTCGCGGCCGACGGCGGCTGGCGCGAGGAAATCCGCCAGGGAAGCTGCGTCACGGTCAAGGAGAAGACCGCCAGCGGCGAATATAAGGAAAGTCGCCGCTGCGATTAGGGGCTGTTGCAGTTAGTCGGTGCCTCTCGACCTACTAAAGCGGGCCGGTCATTCCGGCCCGTTTTTGTTTGTCGCGAGCCCGTCGCCGCCCTCGGTCCCCGGTTTGGCGGTGCAGGCGGGCAGGCCGACTGCTTCGGTGTCGCTGCACAGGCGCACCTGGACGCTATCGTCGGCACCGACGAAGATCGCCCATTCGCGTCCCTCATCGCAGCGCGCGGTCCACATATCCATATTCTTATATTGGCCGACGAAGCCCGATGCGGTGACCCGCTTGCACACCGATCCCGAATCGCCAATCGCTCGCTTGAGTGCGATCGCGCGGTTGAGGTCGTCGAGCTTGAGCAGCTGATCCTGGCCGGCGCTTCGAACCTGGATGTCCTGGCGCGGCGCGGCGGGGGCAGGCTCGCGCTCGCACGCGCCAAGCGACACGGCGGCGAGCAGGCAAAGGGTGCGGGCAATCACGTGCATGTTCCTATTCCTAACGGTCAAACGCGCGCGAGGCGATCCTGCTCCGTCAGGCGCCCGAACGGCGCGCGCGCAGGCGTTCCGCGGCGGCGGCGGCATCCGTTCCATCGGCCAGCGCGACGAAGATGGTGTCGTCTCCGGCGATCGTCCCGATGATTTCCTCGACCTGGGCCGCATCGATCGCATTGGCAACAAGGTTTGCCGATCCCGGCGGAGTTTTCAACACCAGCAGATTGCCCGCGACGACGATCGAATCGACCCAGTCGGCGAGCAATCGGTCGAGCCTCGCCGCGGCAAGGCCGGGATCGACCTGCTCGCCAAGTGCATAATATATTTCCCCGCCGCGTTTGATCCGAACCGCGCCAAGCTCGTCGAGATCGCGGCTCACGGTCGCCTGCGTCGCGCTTACGCCCGTGTCCGCCAACCGCGCGACGATCTCGTCCTGGCTGCCGATCCGCGACGCTCGAAGCCAGTCCGCGATCATTCGCTGGCGGCGGCCTTTCGACGGCTGGCTCACGGCGCTTTGCAAACCATCGTTCCGACCCCTTCGTCGGTAAACAGTTCGACCAGGAGCGCATGCTCGGATCGTCCGTCGATCATGTGCGCACTCGCGACCCCGGCTTCGACCGCTTCGGCGCAGGCGAGGAGCTTGGGGATCATCCCGCCGGTGACGCTCGATCGGGCGATTCGCTGCCGCGCCTCGGCGGTGGTCAGCCGGTGAACCAGGCTGGCCGGGTCGGCGGGGTCGTCGAGCAGCCCCGGGGCGGCGGTCAGATAGATGAGTTTCTCCGCGCCCATCGCTGCCGCGATGGCGCGGGCCGCATCGTCGGCGTTGACGTTGTAGGGCTGCCCGCTCCGGTCGGCGCCGACGGTCGACACAATCGGCACCAGCCCATCGTCGAGCAAGGCGTGGAGCAATCCGGCGCGGACCACGCCGACCTTGCCGACAAACCCCAGCGCGGGATCGACCGGACTTGCCTCGAGCAAGCGCCCGTCCTCGCCCGCGATTCCCACCGCCACCGGCTCGAGCGCATTGACCGCGGCGACCAGTTCGCGGTTGATCTTGCCGACCAGCACCATTCGAACGATGTCCAATGTCTCGGCGTCGGTCACGCGCAGGCCGTCGCGGAACTCGGCAGTCTTGCCGTGGCGCTTCATCTGCTCGTCGATCTGCGGTCCTCCGCCGTGGACCAGCACCGGGCGGATCCCGACCGAGTGGAGCAGCAGCACGTCCTTGGCGAGGCTGCGCGCGCGCGCCGGGTCGGTCATCGGCACGCCACCGACCTTGACCACCACCACCTTGCCGGTGAAGCGGCGGATATAGGGCAGCGCCTCGATCAGCAGCCGAGCGGTCTCGTTGGTGTTGATCATGAGGTCGCCGCATTTTCCTTGATGTAGCCGGGGCCGAGATCGACCGAGACCGCGCGCCCGGCGCCGCTGCCCAGGCCGAGATCGACGAGGATGTCGATTTCCCCGCCGCGCATGTGACCGCGGACTGCCTGCGCATCGTGGGGTATTTCAATGCCCGCCGCCGCGACCCCGATTCCGCCATACTCGACCGAGGCAGTTTCGGTTTCGAACTCGACCCCGCACGATCCCGCCTCGGCGAGCAGCCGACCCCAATAGGCGTCGGCGCCGTACCAGCTGCACTTGATCAATTGATTATTGCCGATCGACCGTGCGACCTTGCGGGCCTCGCTGTCAGACGCGGCGCCGGTGACGCGGATCACGACCAGCTTGGTCATCCCTTCGGCATCGCGCGCCATCGCCAGCATCAATTCCTCGCACACTTGCCGCACTGCGTCCTCGAACGCGGCCAGATCGCCCGGGCGCCCGCGCTTCCCGCTCGCGAACAGCATCACCGTGTCGTTGGTCGAGGTCGCGCCATCGGTGATCAGGCAGTTGAAGGTGGCGTCGGTGGCGCGCGCCAGGATCGGCTGCAATTCGGCCGGTTCGATCGCGGCATCCGTGGTCAAAAAGGCGAGCATCGTCGCCATGTCGGGGGCGAGCATCCCGCACCCCTTGGCCATTCCACCGACGGTGAAATCCTTGCCGCGGACGATGGCTTCCTTGGGCCGTGTATCGGTGGTGAGGATGCCCTTCGCCGCATCGCGCCCGCCCTCGCGCGACAGCGCCGCGCGCAGCGCCGGGATTGCGCTCAGGATTTTGCGTATCGGCAGCCGGTAGCCGATCAGCCCGGTCGAGCAGACCAGCATGTGACCGCTGTCGCAGCCGACTTGCGCTGCCGACGCCGCGCACATCGCTTCGGCGTCGGCGCGACCCTTGGTGCCGGTCCCGGCATTGGCATTGCCCGAATTGACCACCACCCCGGCCGCCATTCCCGCCGAGGCGCGCAGCCGCTCGATGCACGCGTCGACCGGGGGAGCGCGGAACTTGTTGGTCGTGAACACGGCAGCAGTCGGCACCGGCTGGCCATCCTCGGTTGCCAGCAGTGCGATGTCGCGCCGCTCGGGCTTGATCCCGGCTGCAAGCCCGGCGGCGACAAACCCCAAGGGAGCGGTCACGCTCATGGATAAATCCCGCTGTTCGAAAGTCCGGCGCCCTCGTCGAGGCCGAGCATGATGTTGGCGCACTGGATCATCTGCCCTGCCGCCCCCTTGCCAAGATTGTCGAGCGCGGCGAGCGCCACGATCCGGCCGGTGCGCTCGTCGAAGCGCGCGCTGAGGAAGGCGGCGTTCGACCCGCTTGCCCATTTGGTCTCGGGCGGGGTCTCGCCGACATGAATGAACCGCTCGCCGGCATAAGCATCGCGCAGGATCGCCAGCGGATCGCACGGACCCGTCGCATTCGCATAACAAGTGGCAAGAATCCCGCGGCTGGCGGGCATCAGATGCGGCGTGAACAGCACCTCGGCCCCGCTTATGCTTTCCATTTCGGCGGTGTGGCGATGATCGAGCAAGCCGTAAGCGCGGACATTGCCATCGACACTGCAGAAATGCGTGCCGCCGCTCGCGCCGCGCCCGGCGCCGCTCACCCCCGAGGCAGCATCGACGACGATCCCCGTGGCTTCCACTGCTCCCGCCTCGATCAACGGGCGGAGCACGAGATTGGCCGCGGTCGGGTAGCAGCCAGGGGCGGCGACCCGCTTCGATGCAGCGATTTCGGCTCGAAAAAATTCGGGCAATCCATAGACAAAACTGCCGAGCAGGTCGGGCCGTGAATGCGGCTCGCCATACCAGCGTTGATACTCCTCAGCGCTGTCCAGCCGGAAGTCCGCGCCAAGGTCGATCAGCGGAACGCCGGGCCCGAGCAGATCGTCGGCGATCCGCTGAGTCTCGCCATGCGGGAGCGCGGCGAGGATCAGGTCGCAGTGGGCAAGCAGCGCCGGCTCCCACGCCGCGAACGCCATGTCGGGATAGGCCAGCGCCAGATGAGGGTGAAGCGCGGCCACCGGCTGCCCGGCCGCCGACGAACCGAACGCGGTCGCGACCTCGAGCACGGGGTGGCTGGCAATCAGCCGCATCAATTCGCCGCCGGCATAGCCCGACGCGCCAAGGATCGAAGTTCGAATCATCGCGGCCATATGCAGAATAGTGCATAACTATGCAAGCTTAGTCGCGATACTCGATTTCCACCTTCGCCGCTGCTTGCGACGCAAGCACAACCGCCGACGCCACATCACCGCCTCGGGCGAGTGCAACGCCCATCCGCCGCCCTGGCAGCGTGGCGGGCTTGGCGAACAGCCGCACCTCGACCCGCGCGCCCGCCGTGCCCAGGGCAAGCGCCTCCGCGACGCCGCGAAAGGCGAAATTTTCGCTTGGCCTATCGGTGATGATCACCGCCGACGCCGCCGCCCCGGCAAGCTCGATCCCCGGGATCGCCAGCCCCAGTATCGCTCGCAAATGAAGCTCGAATTCGTTGGGCGACTGTCCGATCAGAGTGACCATGCCGGTGTCGTGCGGGCGCGGGCTCAATTCCGAAAAGATCGCGCGGTCCCCGGCGATGAAGAACTCGACCCCGAACAGCCCGTATCCGCCAAGCGCCGTGACCATCTTCGCGGCCTGCTCCCGCGCCGACCGAAGCACCCCCGCATCCATCGCGGCGGGCTGCCAGCTAGTCCGATAGTCCCCTTGTTCCTGGCGATGCCCGATCGGCGGACAGAACAGCACTCCATCCCTCGTCGCGACGGTCAGCAGCGTGATCTCATAGTCGAAGGCAATGAACTCCTCGACGATCACCCGGCGCCGGTCGCCACGCATGTTGGCGACCGCATGATCGAACGCCTCGCCAAGCTCCTCGACCGTGCGCGCGACGCTCTGCCCCTTGCCGCTCGACGACATCACCGGCTTGACCACCGCGGGAAGCCCGACGTCCGCCGCCATCGCCTCGGCGCGCGTCTCGGCGAAAATGTAGCGCGAGGTCGTCAGCCCGAGCTGGTTCGCTGCAAAATCGCGGATGCCGTCGCGGTTCATGGTCAGCTGGACCGCTTTTGCCGACGGCACCACCTTATATCCCTCGGCCTCGAGCTGGCTGAGCACCGCGGTGTCGATCGCCTCGATCTCGGGAACAATGAAATCGGGCCGGTGCTTCTCGACCGCGGCGCGCAACGCCTTGCCGTCGAGCATCGAAAACACATCGCGCGAATCGCAGACCTGCATCGCGGGCGCGTCGTCGTAGCGGTCGCAGGCGATCACCTTGCAACCGAGCCGCTTCGCCGCGATCGCGAATTCGCGGCCAAGCTCGCCCGACCCGAGCAGCATGAGGGTAGCAAGATACATGCAAGGTCGCTTACACAATGGCCAAAGGAGATGTCGATGCGCCTGTCCGCTTCCAGCCTGATGTTGCCCGCCGCCGCTTTAATGCTGGCCGCCGCCGCGCCGGCCCCGCCCAAATTCGCAACCCCGACCAGCGTCGTCGCCGAATCCAGGCCCGGCGAATGGCAGGCGATCCCCGCCGACGATCTGATGGTGATCGATCTCAAATCGGGGCGCAGGATCGTGGTCCAGCTGGCGCCCCTGTTCGCCCCGGTCCACGTCGCCAACATTCGCGCGCTCGCCCGGTCGGGCTATTGGCAAGGGGCCGCAATCTATCGCGTGCAGGACAATTATGTCGCGCAATGGGGCAATAATGAAAGCGACAAGCCGCTTCCGCCCGGCGTGGTGAAGAAGCCGCCGGCCGAATATCACCGGGGCCTGCGCGGGCTTTCAATCACTCCGCTCGGATCGCGCGATTCCTATGCGCCCGCGGTCGGCTACACCGCCGGCTGGCCGGTCGCCTACGACCCCGGGGCCGGGACCGCCAATCTGCCGCATTGCTATGCAAGCGTCGGGGTCGGCCGCGATTTGTCGCCCGATACGGGCATGGGCGGCGAGCTTTATGCGGCGATCGGCCATGCACCGCGCTCGCTCGACCGGGTGATCGCGGTGGTCGGGCGGGTGGTCAGCGGGATCGACCATCTGTCGAGTCTTCCGCGCGGCACCGAGGCGCTTGGGTTCTACAAGGAGCGCAGCTCCGACGTGCCGATCGCCAACGTCCGGCTGGCCTCGATGCTGCCACCGGCCGAGCGGCCGCGCTTCGAATATCTGCGCGAGACCAGCGCCTCGTTCAAGCGCTGGCTGCAGGTCAAAAAGAACCGGCGGGACGAATTTTACATTCGTCCCGCCGGGGGGGTCGATCTGTGCAATGCGCAGGTGCCGGTCAGGCCGGCCTGACGTCAGGCGGCGCGGGCATTATCCTGGTTGCGGTGGCGGATCACCGCCGGCGCATTATGTGACCGCATGCTCGCCTCGGCGAGCGGCAAGGCGGTCGTGCAGAAAGCGCATTCTGCCGAAATCCGCCCGATCAGCCAGTGAGTCCGGCCGCAGCCCGGGCAATGGTTGACCTGATGCTCGCGATAGACGGCATGGTAGCCGCGACCGGCGGGGTCGTGGGTCTTTCTAAGCTCGCCCAAGGTTGGCATCGACGCCATAAAAAGTTCCTTTCGAAGGAGTTCAACCACCGAAATGAACTTGAGTTGCATCGCCCTTCACTCGCCGCGTCGCTAGAGCGCGCGCAGTCCCTCGGCGGGACGAGCATATAGCGCGGGCAAGGCGGCGGCGAATGCGGCGCCCACCGCGAGCACGATCGCTCCGGCGGGGATGGCGATCAGCGATGGCCAGTCGGGGCTGAACCCGAATTCGAACAGCCAGGTGACCAGCGCCTTGGCCGCGATCACTCCAAGCACCAGCGCGGCCATCGCGACCGTCGCCGACAGCAAGGCGAACTCGACCAATTGGCTGTGCGCGACTTCGCCCCGCGTCGCCCCGACCAGCCGCAGCAACACGATGTCGCGCCGCCGTTCGCGCCGGGTCGCGACCACCGATCCGGCAAGCACGATCATCCCCATCGCAATCGCGAAGCCGGTCGCAATCCGCACCGCGCCGTCGATCGACCCGAGCAGGATTTTCGCCTGCTCGACCACTTCGGCGACGCGCACCGCGCTGACCATCGGCAGTTCGGCGGTCAGGCGCCGCTCGAAGCGCTCGGTCGACCTGCCCGCGCCCGGCGAAACCGTTGCCATCAGCGTGTAGGGCGCGGCATCGATCGCGCCCGGCGAAAAGACGATCGCGAAATTGAACCCGAAACTGCGCCAGTCGATCTGCCGCAATGACGCGATCCGCGCCTCGACCGGGCGTCCGAGCACTCCGACCGTCAGCCGGTCGCCGATTTTGAGCCCAAGCGCGGTCGCGGCATCGACGTCGATGCTGACCAGCGGCGGGCCGCGATAATCGCTCGACCACCACTCGCCGGCAACGATGCGGTTGGCCGGGGGAAGTTGTTCCGCGAAGGTCAGTCCGCGATCGCCGCGCAAGATCCACGCGCCCTCGGGAATCGCGCGCATCTCGGACACGCTCCTCCCGTTGATCGCGGTCACCGGGCCGCGCAATGCAGGAACCAGGCGCAGCTCTGCGCCAGGCAATTCGCTCGCGGTCATGGCCGTCAGCCGATTTGCTTCCCCGCGCGGAATATCGACCAGGAACAAGGCCGGGGCTCGCTGCGGCACCGATGAATCGATCTCGGCAAGGATCGAAGATGCGGTCGCGGCCAGCGCAACCAGCAGCGTCAGCCCCATCCCCAGCGCGACCGCCAACCGCCCGGTCGCCGCGCCGGGGCGGTCGAGCGCGGCGATCCCGAGCCGGGTGGTCGGCCCGCCGCGATGCTTCGACCCGCGCGCCACTCGCCGGATTGCGACCCCGAGCAAGGCGAACAGCGCGGCAAGCGCCGCAATCACCGCGACCCCGCTCGCCGCGAAACCGTGATTGGTCGCGCTCAGGATCGCCAGCGCGGCGGCGGCGGCAAGCGCCAGCGCCGGCTTGAGGCTCTGCCCAAGCGGCAGGCGCACTTTGCCGCCGACATCGCCGCGAAGCAGTTCCGCCGGCCGGGTTTCGCTTGCACCGACGATCGCCCCCCAGCTTGCGGCGAAGGTGACCAGCAATCCGAACAGCGCCGCTTCGCCAAGCGCGCTCCATTGCGGGCTCGGATCGGGAGCCACCGGCAACAGCGGCGCGGCGAGGCTCGCGACCAGCGCCGGGGTCGCGGCGCCGACCGCCAGCCCGGCGAGGATCGCGAGCCCGGCGACCAGCCCGAGTTCGATCAACAGCATCGCCTCGATCGTCGCTCGCCGCGCCCCGACCAGCTTCAATATGGCGATGCTTTGGCGGCGCGACGCTGCAAAGGCGGCTGCCGCGCTGGCCATTCCGATCCCGCCGATGGCCAGCGCCGACAAAGCAACGAGCGACAACATCTGGCCGAGCCGATCGACGAACCGCCGGGTCCCGCTACCGCCCTCGCTTCGGTCGGTCGCGCGCCAGCCGCCATCGGGGAAGCGCTTCTGGAAGGCGAGCCCGGCGGCTTGCGGATCCTGCCCGGCGGGCATCACCACCCGGTAATTGGTCGTGGTCAGGCTGCCCGGCTGGACCAGCCCGGTGCGCGCGAGCCCCTCGGCATCGACTAGCGCGGGAGGCGACAAGGCGAAGCCGGCGTCGCGCGGAAGCGAAGCGATCAGTCCCGACACGGTAAAGCCCGCGCTGCCGATCCGCACCGTGTCGCCGACCCCGAGGGCCAGCCGCTCGGCGGCGGCGCTGCCGATCGCGACCTCCTGCGCATTGCCCGGCCGGCGCCCGCCCGGCGCGAGCACCAGCTTCCCGGCCAGCGGCCAGGCGGAGTCGGCCCCGGTCAGTTCGACCAGCATGGTCTCGCCGCCCCGCCCGACCAGCATCGCGCGCGTTCCGACACTCTTCGCACCGGGCCCAAGCGCTCCGATCGCGGCCTGCTCGTCCGCGCTCGCCTCGCGTTGCGCGACCGACAGCATCAGGTCGCCGCCGATCAGCGCGCGGCCCTGCGCTGCGATTGCAACGTCGATCGATGCGGCGAGGCTGGTCACCGACGCGAGGCCCGCGGTCGCAACCGCAAGGCACAGCCACAGCAGCCCAAGCCCGCCGAGCCCGCCCTTCAAATCGCGTCGCGCAAGGCGCAGCGCCAGTTTCACTCTTCAAGCCGTCCGTCGGCCATCCGCACGATTCGCCCGGCCCGCTCCGCCACCGCCGGGTCATGAGTGATCACCAGCAAGCCCGCACCCGCCGCGCCCGCGCGCTCGAACAGCAGATCGACGATCCCGGCCCCGGTCCTGCTGTCGAGGTTGCCGGTCGGCTCGTCGGCGAGCAGCAGTTGCGGGCGCGGCGCGGTCGCGCGGGCGATCGCCACCCGCTGCTGCTCGCCGCCCGACAATTGCGCCGGATAATGCGCCAGCCGGTGACCGAGCCCGACCGCCTCCAGTTCGGCCTTCGCCCGCTCGCGCGCATTGCTCACCCGCGCGAGTTCGAGCGGGACGGCGACATTCTCCAATGCGGTCATCGTCGGGAGCAGGTGAAACGCCTGGAGGATGATCCCGAGCGATCGCCCGCGCAGCCGCGCCAGCGAATCCTCGCCGAGCTGGCCAAGATCCCGGCCGGCCAGTTCGACTCGTCCGGCGTCGGGGCGCTCGAGCCCGGCGATGACCGCCAATAACGAGCTCTTGCCCGACCCCGACGGCCCGAGCACCGCGACGCTGGTCCCCGGTTCGAGCCTCAGGCTGACCGACTTGAGGATATGCGTGCGAACCTCGCCCGACCCCAGGGTCAGGCCGACGTCGTCGAGGGCAATCAGTGGAGTTTGCATGTCCGGCCCAGCTAGGGAGCTTGCCCGGCATCCACAATGGCCCCACATCGCTGGCGTGCACCGCCTGCTGATCCTGCTTGCCGTCCTGACCCTCGGCGCGGCGCCGCCACGCCCGCTGGTGCTGGCGTTCGGCGACAGTCTGACGATGGGCTACGGCCTCTCGCCTGGCCTTGGATTCGCTCCACAATTGCAGGCGAGCCTTCGCCGTCACGGCATAGCCGCCACCGTCGCCGATGCGGGCGTCTCAGGCGACACAAGCCAGGCCGCCGCGGCTCGGCTCGGCTGGACGCTCGACGGCCTTGGCCGCAAGCCCGACCTCGTCATCGTCGAACTTGGCGCCAACGACATGTTGCGCGGTCTCGACCCCGGCCTGACCCGCGCCAACCTCGACTCGATCCTGGCCGAACTGTCGCGGCGCAAAATCAAGGTGCTGATCGCCGGGATGCGCGCCGCGCCCAACCTCGACCCAGCCTATATCGCGCGGTTCGAGGCGATCTATCCGGCGCTCGCGGCGAAGCATCGCGCCGCGCTATATCCGTTCTTTCTCGAGGGGCTCGCCGGCCCGCGCTCGATGATCCAGCCCGACGGAATGCATCCAACTTTCGCCGGAGTGAAGCGGATCGTGACCGGGATCCTGCCCACGGTGAAGCGCGCGCTTTCGGTCAAGTGAAGTCCGCTCCGGGCCAGTGCAGACTTACAGACTAGATGCTTTCGAGCCCGTCGAGCGCGATCGGTTCGGCGAATTCGGCGCCCATCTTGTTGCCCGCGGTCCATTTGACCAGCGCGTTGGCGCGGTCGCGGCCGGGCAGGATCAGCCACACCCGGGTCCCGACGTCGAAATCGCCATCGGTCTCGGCCATGAACCCGGTCTCGGAGATATTGATCACGCGCGCCTCGCAGCCTTCGTTGCCGAGCTCGCGAACGCGCGCCTCGATCTCGACCGCCAGGCGCGAGGCGCGCCGCCGGTCGCTTGGATCGTTCGCTTCGGTAATCCGCGCCTTGATCGTCACTGGGCTCATCTCCATCGGTGCGGCTACTCCAACGGGGTCGCGAAGTGAATACCCACCTGCCCGTCGCGAACCCAACTGACGTCCCCCGGCGCGGTCGGCCGATCGGGGAGGAGGAGCGAGACCCGCTCCCCGACATGCGGCACTTCGCTGCAAATCACCATCGCCCCCGACGCCGAAAGATTGGCGAGCCCGACCTCAAGCGAGCGTCCTCGCCATTCAAGCTTCGCACGAACCCCGGCGATGCTCTTGCGGCGCTCGGCGCGCTGGTCGAACCAGCGCTTCACGCGCTGCAGGATCATCTTGCCGCTCAGTCCATTTTCCGATGACATCAGCGGCCCCCTGCCGTTTCAACTTACAGCTTATTCGCAACAGCTTAACGTTTGGTTTGCCATCCGCAATAGTCTGGCCGCTGCCATTCATCCTGTGTATGTCCGGGTTGATCCACGGTGGGTCGGCAATGATCGTGCCGGGCTCGGCGCCGGTCGGCTTAAGGGGTGGAGATTGTAATGAACGTGCGCACTTTTGTCTCGGTTGGGGTGCTGGCGATGACCGCGATGGCGCCGCTTGCGATGGCCTCGGCGCAGCGGGTCGATCCGATCGCTCCCTTGCCCCCAGCGGTCGGCATTGTTCCGGTTCAGCCGGTTGCGCCGGTCGTCGTTCCGGTTTTACCGCCGCCGCTGTGGCAAATAAGCGACGCTGGCCAATTGCTCGCGTTCATCCGCACGGTCGGACGCGAAGGCCTCAGCCCGGGCGACTACGACCCTTCCGGGCTCGAGCAGGCGTTGCGCGGCGGCGATCCGATGCTGGTCTCGGCCGTGGCGACCGATCGCTTCAACCGGCTGTCCTTCGACTTGGCGCTCGGCCATGTCCGCCGCGCGGCGCGTGTCGGCTGGCATATCCCCGACAAGGACCTCGATTCGGCCAGCCAGCGCCTCTTGCTCGACCAGGCGCTTGCCACCCACCGCGTCGCCGAGGCACTTACCGGCCTGCTCCCGAGCCATCCGCAATATGGCGCGCTTCGCTACGCGCTCGAGGTCACGCCAGCGGCGGAGACCGCCAAGCGCAACCGGATCCGCTCCAACATGGATCGCTGGCGCTGGCTGCCGCGCGATCTCGGCTCGCGGTACATCATCGTCAACGTCCCCGCCTACCACGCGACCCTGGTCGAGAACGGTGCAACGCGCTGGAAGCATCGCGCCATCGCCGGCGCGCTCAAGACGCCGACCCCACAGCTGATGGCGACGGCGACCGGCGTGATCCTCAACCCATGGTGGGAGGTGCCGCAGAGCATCACTAGGGAGGTCGCGGGCAAAAGCGGCTATGTCGCGGTCAAGGGCAAGGACGGCAAGGTCCAGCGCTGGCGCCAGCCGCCGGGGCCTAATAATGCGCTCGGACAGCTCAAGTTCGTGATGCCCAATCCCTATGCGATCTTCCTTCACGACACCAACGCCCGCAGCCGCTTCAACAGCTCGATTCGCGCGCTCAGTCATGGCTGCATCCGCACCGAGCATATCGTCGACCTCGCGACCGAACTGCTCGGCGACGACGGCGGCGAATGGACCCCGGACAAGGTCCAGGCGGCGCTCGCCAGCAAGAAAACGGTCACCGCGAGCTTCGCCAAGCCGCTGCCGGTCTACATCGTCTATTTCAGCTCGGCGGCGTTGGTCGATGGATCGATCGTCAATTATGACGATGTCTACAAGCGCGACGGCAAGGTGCTCAGCGCCTTGCTCGACAGCGACGGCGGCGCAATAGCCGCGCCGGCGACGGAAGTCGCTTCACGCTAGGCGTGAAAAAGGGCGGCTTTCCACTCAGGAAAGCCGCCCTCTTGCCTGCCCCGATACCGCTCAGGCGACTCTATCCAGCGCAATCGTCCCCCGGACGATCGCTTATGCAAGCTTGTCCGCGTAGATCATCCGGCCGTCGTGAAGGCGGTTCATCACCCGCCACTGGCTCGCGCGGCTGAACGCGAAGCAACCCTGCGAGCGGCCGAGCTTGCCATGCTGGTCGATCACTTCGGGTTCGGCATACCAGGCGTTGTGGATCACGATCGCGCGGTTCAACGCATTGTTGTTCGACCAGTCGAGTCCGTGGACCTTCATCGAAGTGCCGTATTTGCCCTGGTAGGTATCGGCGGTGATGTAGGTGCCGTTCGACGTCGCCTCGGAACCATGGACGTTGGAGAAGTGATCGAGATAGCCCGAATGCGCCTTGTCCGATCCCTTGCCGTGCGCGACCGCATGGCTTTCGACCTGGCCGCTGATCAGGTCGACCAGATGGAAGCGCGGCAGGGCGCTGCCGACCGAGAAATCGACGATGCCGATGACGTCGCGGTGGCGAATGTTGCGGCCGTGCAGTTCGAGTGCCGCCTTGGCCCGAGCGAACAGCGCGGGATTGATTCCCGCGGGCGCCGCCGGGGTCACCGGGGTCACCGGGAGCGAGGCGGGCGCTGGGGGGGTGACTGGCGGATGCGCGAACATCGAAGCCGGAATTGGGGTCGACGTCGCTGCCGAGGACAAGAGCAAAGTCCCAGCGCCAGCCGCACCCAAACGCATCATTTCCCGGCGATTCAATGACATGTGAGCCCCTCTGAATGGAACAGGCGTTATACGCGGCCAAAGCTTAATCCAAGACAACTTATCCTGTGTTTTCAGTGGATCGGTCGCATCTGCGCCACGACTCGTCGTAACTGTGGGAACCAGTCCATGGCGCTCGATGCTGGCCACCCACGTCTTGAAAAGCCCCGAAGCCGCTGCTAAGGGGCCGCCTTGCGCCGCGGGCAACCGTCCGTGGCGCGCTATCTATATACGGTGGCAGGAGGACGTCGGCAGCTGTCGACCCGCTGCCGGCAGCCGGCCCGAGGCCGGTCCGCTTTGAAGGGAGTTCGACGACTTTTTATGCAGATCATCGTTCGAGACAATAATGTCGACCAGGCGCTGCGCGCGCTCAAGAAAAAGCTGCAGCGCGAGGGCGTTTATCGCGAGATGAAGCTGCGTCGTCATTACGAGAAGCCGTCCGAGAAGCGTGCGCGCGAACGCGCCGCGGCGATTCGCCGAGCGCGCAAGCTTGAGCGCAAGCGGATGGAGCGCGAGGGAACGGCGCGATAGACCCGTCACTTCGAAGGCTTTTCCCCGCCCTCCGTTCCTGCAAGGCATCCGATGTCGATCACCCAGGTTCCGCTCCGTCCGATCGCACGCGGCTCGCTGCTCAAGCTGTGGCTGGCGATCGCCGCGCTGATCGGCGGGGCGTTCCTGCTTGCTCAATTCGGTACTTCGCCGTTGCGCGGCGAGACCACTCCCAGCGGGATCCTGTTCCGCACCGTCGAACCGGGGCAGGGCGACCGGATCAAGGCAATGGATGGCGCGCTGATCGAATATGAAGGCCGCCTGGCTGACGGCACGGTGTTCGATTCGACCGAGGGCCGCGACCCGGCGCCGATCCTTCCGTCGCAGGTCATCCCCGGCTTCGGCGAAGCGCTGCAGATGATGCAGAAGGGCGGCCGCTATGCCGTCCGCATCCCGTCGAAGCTTGCGTATGGCGACAGCCCGCCTCCGGGCGGGTTGATCCCCGCCGGGGCCGATCTGTTGTTCGACATCCATGTCGTTCAGGTGGTTCCGAATGCCGCGCTGATGGGCGGCCCGGGCGGTGGTCCGCCGGGCCAGTAGGGGCTAGGTCGCGGCGGGCTGGCCTGCTTCGACTGCTTCGCGCGCCGCTCGCCGTTTCGACCATTCCTCGAGGCTGACCTTGAACGTCGCGACGATCGGGTCGGCGAGCAGCAATCCCATGATCCCGAACAAGGCCCCGAACAGCAGTTGCGCGGCAAGCACCAGCGCGGGGGCGAGATCGACCGTGCGCCGAGCGACATAGGGCACGATCAGATAGCCATCGATGGTCTGGACCAGGAAATAGGTCATGATCGCCCACAGCCCGGCATCGGTGCCAGCCGAAAAGCCGACCGCCACCATCAGCACGCCCGACACGATCGCGCCGATATTGGGGACGAACGCGAGCAATCCGGTGAGCAGGCCGAGCAGCGCCGCCATCGGCACTCCGCCCCACAGCAGCATCAGCCAGGTGCCGATGCCCTCAACCACCATTCCGACGATCCGCCCGAACATCAGCCGGCGCAGCGTGAAGCCGACCTTGTTCGACAATTCGTAAAAGCCGTCGCGGTGGATGGTCGGGAGCATCCACGCCACCCCGCGGTCATACAGCCTCGGCTCGATGGCGATGAAGATCCCGATCACCACGATCATGATGATCGACGTGAGCGCACCGACCGCACTGCTCACCGCGCTGGTCAATTGCCCGACCCCGCCGAACAGCTGGCGACCGATGCTCGCCAGATTGCCTTCGGGCATCAGCCCCGAGGTGTTGAGCATTTCGAGCAGTCGGTCACCCTGGGCGGTGATCACCGCGCGCAGCGATTCGGCCTGGGTCGAAAGAGTCGTCCCGGCGTAATAAAAGGTCCAGCCGATGAACCCGAACCCGGCCAAGGTGACGATCGCCAGCCGCCACGGCCGCCCGATCGGCAGCACCCGCCCGAGCAGCCGCGTTCCGCCATCGAGGATCACCGCGAACACCAGCCCGCCGACGATCAGCAGCAGCGGCTGGGCGAGGAAGATCGTCCCGGCGACGAGCAGCGCCATTCCGATCCACACGGCGGCGCGGCGAACTTCGCGAAGCACGGTCGAATCGTGGATGTCCGACGGGCCGGGCCGCGTGTCGTGCTGCGGCACGGGCAGGTCGTCGGTCACCTGCCCGCGTCCTTTTGACTACGCAGCGAACTGCCCGCGCGACCGCCGCGGAACGCCGCGAACCAGCTGCGCGGATCGGACAGCTTGGTCGTCCCGTCGAGGCTGAAGGTGATGAATTCCGCGCGCCCGCCGATATTCTCCCACGGCACCGGGCCGCCGAGCCCATTGTCGGGGGCGCCGAGCGCGAACCGGCTGTCCGCCGAGCGGTCGCGATTGTCGCCCATCAGGAACAAACGCCCCGCCGGAACCCGCACCGGGCCGAATTCGTCGCCGGGCGAATTGCCAAGCTCGATTGTGTCGTAACTGACCCCGCCCGGGAGCGTCTCGCGCACCACCGGCAAGCGGCAATAAGCAGCGCCATCGACGGTCGTCGCCTGATAGCCTGAAAATTCGATCCCGCACGGCGCATTGGCGTCGACCGGGACCATCGCCGGGGGTCGCACCGCGGCGCTGACCCGCCGCCCGTTGAGCAGCAATCGCCCGTCGCGCACCGCGACCGTGTCGCCGGGCAGCCCGATCACGCGCTTGATATAATCCTCGTTCTGCCCCGGCGGCGTGACGATGACGACGTCGCCGCGCTCGGGCAAATTGCCGAGCACTCGCCCGGACACGAAGGGAAGGGTGATCCCCCACGGTTCGGGCCGGCCAAGCACGAGGCTTCGCCAGATCGCCGCCGGATTGGGGATCGTCGGCGACACGAACGACCAGCCATAGGCATATTTGCTGACCACCAGCCGGTCGCCTTTGAGCAGGATCGGCATCATCGATTCGGACGGGATGTAGAATGGCTTGGCGATGAAGCTGTGGAAGCCGAGCACGGCCGCGATCACCAAAGCGAGCCCCTTGATCTCGCGCCACAGCATTGACCCGCGGTCGCCAGCGCCTGCCGGATGCGTGCCCCTACCGGACGAACTGCCGTCGACCGTCGTCGGCGCGGGGGCGATATGGATCGGCTCGCTCAATCAGGGCTCCATCTTGCGAAGGGTCAAAATCACGAAGGCTTGCGCCCACGGGTGGTCGTCGGTCATCGTCAGATGCACCTCTACGGCGTGGCCCGGCGGCGCCAGCGCGTCAAGCCGGGCGCGCGCGCCGCCTCTAAGCTCGAGCGTCGGCGCTCCCGAGGGCAGATTGACCACGCCGATGTCGCGCATGAAGACCCCGCGCTTGAACCCGGTCCCGACCGCCTTCGAAAACGCCTCCTTGGCAGCGAACCTCTTGGCCAGCGTCCCCGCCGCCGTAAACGGCCGTCGCTCGGCCTTGGCGCGCTCGACCTCGGTGAACACGCGGCCCAGGAAGCGCGCTCCAAACCGGTCGATCGATTTCTGGATACGCTCGATATTGCACAGGTCGGACCCGATCCCGACAATCACCGCGCGGCATCCATCAGCGCGCGCATCCGTGCCACGCTCGCTTCCAGCCCGGTGAAAATCGCCTCGCCGACGAGGAAATGGCCGATATTGAGTTCGGCGAACTGCGGGATCGCCGCGATCGGGGCGACATTGTCGAATGTCAGCCCGTGCCCGGCGTGCGGTTCGACCCCGTTCTTGGCGGCAAGCGCGGCGGCGTCGGCGATCCGTCTCAATTCCTCCACCGCCTGCTCCCCCTCCACATGGGCAAAGCGCCCGGTATGGAACTCGACCACCGGCGCGCCGAGCCGCAAGGCCGCTTCGATCTGGCGCGGGTCGGGTTCGATGAACAGGCTGACCCGGATGCCCGCGGCGCCCAATCGCTCGACGAACGGCCTGAGCAATTCGAACTGCCGAGCCGCGTCGAGCCCGCCCTCGGTCGTCCGCTCCTCGCGCTTCTCAGGAACGATGCACGCCGCGTGCGGGCGATGCGCAAGCGCGATTCCGAGCATTTCCTCGGTCGCCGCCATCTCGAGGTTCAGTGGCAAATCGATTTCGGCCATCAGCCGGTCGAGGTCGCGGTCGGTGATGTGGCGGCGGTCCTCGCGCAGGTGCGCGGTAATCCCGTCGGCCCCGGCGGCGGCGGCCGAGTGAGCGGCGCGGACCGGGTCGGGATGCTCGCCGCCGCGCGCGTTGCGGATCGTCGCGACATGGTCGATGTTGACCCCGAGCCGAAGCATCACGCCGCCCGGCTTCCCGGCTTGATCGCGGGGATCGCCGCGAGTTCCTTGGGGAGGTTCTCGGCCGAAAAGGTCGGCACGTCGATCCGGACCAGCGCGGTGAACGGCACTCCAAGCTCGACATTTCCTCCCGAGCGGTCGACCAGGCTCACCGCCGCGACGACCTTGCCACCGGCGCGCTCGATCGCCGCGATCGCCTCGCGCGACGACAGTCCGGTGGTGACCACGTCCTCGACCAGAAGCACTCGCTCGCCCGGTTCCAGCGCGAACCCGCGGCGCAACCCGAACACGCCCTGCGGCCGCTCGACGAACATCGCGCTCTTGCCCAGCACGCGGCCCATTTCATGGCCGATGATCACCCCGCCCATCGCCGGCGAGACGACCACGTCGATTGCCGCGCGGGTCTCGGGCCCAAGCCTGTCGGCGAGCGCGCGCGCCAGCCGCTCGGCGCGGGCTGCGTCCATCAACACTCGCGCGCATTGCAGATAAAGCGGGCTTCGAAGCCCCGACGAAAGGATGAAATGGCCCTCGAGCAGCGCCCCGGCATCGCGGAATTCCGCCAAAATCTGAGCCTCGTCCATGCTCGGCCTCCCACCGTTCGAGCGCCGGAATAGGCGTCGCCGCGCCGCCTCGCAACCGCTTCGCGAAGGCGCGCGACGCAATGCTTGAGGGAGTGAAATGTCGCGCCTATAAGGCCGCCACTTTCAAGGGCCGCCCCGGTGGTCGCCAACCCACAGCGATAGGGTCGCACGTGACGATGAAATTGATGCGATGGGCGATTGCCCTAGCGGCTTTGGGACTGGTGCCGGCGACGGCCACCGCCCAGACACCGGTCGAGGCCGCGCCGCAAACCGCCGCGACTCCATCCGCCGCGACCCCCTCGGCCGACGCCGCCGCGGTCGCCACTCCAGCGCCACCGGCCGCCCCGGCACCGTCGATCGCCTTCGCAGCGCCGACCCCCGGCATCGGCGTCCCCGACGGCCGCAAGGGCATCCAGGAACAGGTCACCGAGATCGGCCGCGGCGCCGCGGCTTTCCACAACGGCCCGTTGCTGATCATGTGCGCCGCGATCAGCCTGTTCGTGCTGATCCTGCTTGGCTACACCATGGTTCGTTATCGCCGGGGCGCCAATCCGATCCCCTCGCGGACCAGCCACAATACGGTGATCGAGGTCATCTGGACGGTGGTCCCGGTGCTAATCCTCGTCGCGATCGCGATCCCCTCGATCCGCCTGATCAGCGCGCAATACAGCCCGCCGCCCGCCGACGTCACGATCAAGGTGATCGGCAACCAATGGTATTGGACCTATCAATATCCCGACCATGGCGGGTTCGAGATCGTCTCGAACATGCTCAAGGAAAAAGGCGAAGTCACCGGGAATGCCCGCTTCCGCACCGACGCCGACGGCCCGCCCCTGCTCGCGGTCGACGAGCGGCTGGTCATCCCGGTCGGCAAGACGGTCAAGTTCATCGTCACTTCGGCCGACGTGATCCACGCTTTCTGGGTGCCGGCGTTCTGGAACAAGATCGACGCCACCCCGGGCCGCCTCAACGAGACCTGGGCCAAGGTCGACCGGACCGGCGTCTATTTCGGCCAATGCACCGAATTGTGCGGCGCGCGCCACGGCTACATGCCGATCGCGGTCGAAGTCGTTCCCGAAGCGACCTTCAACGCCTGGGTCGCATCGAAGGGCGGGACGCCGAAGGGTGCCAAACCGAGCACCGAGGCGGTCGTGACCACTACCGCGGCGCCCGCCGCGGCGACGACCGCTCCGGCGGCGATCGAGCAGCCTGCCTTGAACCAGGCAGCGACGGCCCAAAATTGATTTAGCGAAAAGACAGACCAGATCATGAGCACCATCCCCGCCGACGCGCTTCCACTGCAAAGCCATGAGTCGCACGACGCCCACGCCGATCACAAGCCGGGCTTCTTCGCGCGCTGGTTCATGTCGACCAATCACAAGGACATCGGCACGCTTTACCTGATCTTCGCGATCATCGCGGGGATCATCGGCGGCGCGATCTCGGGCATTATGCGCGCGGAGCTTGCCGAACCCGGGATCCAGATCCTCACCCAGGGCTGGCCACTCGGAGCGGGCAGCGCAAACTTCGACGAAGCGCTTCACCACTGGAACGTGCTGATCACCGCGCACGGGCTGATCATGGTGTTCTTCATGGTCATGCCGGCGATGATCGGCGGCTTCGGAAACTGGTTCGTCCCGATCATGATCGGCGCGCCCGACATGGCCTTCCCGCGGATGAACAATATCTCGTTCTGGCTGCTCGTCCCGGCGTTCCTGCTCCTGCTCGGCTCGGCCTTCGTCTCGGGTGGAACCGGGCTCGGCGCGGGGACCGGCTGGACGGTTTACGCCCCGCTTTCGACCTCGGGAAGCCAGGGCCCCGCGGTCGACATGGCGATCTTCTCGCTCCACCTCGCCGGCGCGTCGTCGATCCTCGGCGCGATCAACTTCATCACCACCATCTTCAACATGCGCGCACCGGGCATGACGCTGCACAAGATGCCCTTGTTCGTCTGGTCGATCCTCGTCACCGTGTTCCTGCTGCTGCTCGCTCTGCCGGTGCTCGCCGGAGCGATCACCATGCTGCTGACCGACCGCAATTTCGGGACGACCTTCTTCGACGCCGCGGGCGGCGGCGATCCGGTGCTCTACCAGCATCTGTTCTGGTTCTTCGGCCACCCCGAAGTGTACATCATGATCCTGCCCGGCTTCGGCATCGTCAGCCAGGTCATCGCGACCTTCAGCCGCAAGCCCGTGTTCGGATATCTCGGCATGGCCTATGCGATGGTCGCGATCGGCGTGGTCGGCTTCGTGGTCTGGGCGCACCACATGTTTACCATCGGGATGGACGTGAACACCAAGATGTATTTCACCGCCGCGACGATGATCATCGCGGTGCCCACCGGGGTTAAGATCTTCTCGTGGATCGCGACGATGTGGGGCGGATCGATCAGCTTCGAAACCCCGATGCTCTGGGCGATCGGGTTCATCTTCCTGTTCACCGTCGGCGGAGTCACCGGGGTCGTGCTCGCCAACGGCGGGGTCGATAATTACATGCACGACACCTATTATGTCGTCGCCCATTTTCACTACGTGCTCAGTCTCGGCGCGGTGTTCGGGCTGTTCGCGGGCTTTTATTACTGGTTCGGAAAGATGTCGGGGCGGATGTACAACGAGGCGCTCGGCAAGGCGCATTTCTTCGTCACCTTCATCGGCGTCAACATGGTCTTCTTCCCGCAGCATTTCCTCGGCCTCGACGGCATGCCGCGCCGCATTCCCGATTATTCGCCGGCGTTCGCCTACTGGAACCAGATTTCATCGCTCGGCTATGCGGTGACCGCGGCGGGAATGCTGATCTTCTTCGTCAACATCATCTGGTCGCTCGCGGCGGGCAAGAAGGCCCCCGACAATTATTGGGGCGAAGGCGCGACCACGCTCGAATGGACCCTGTCGAGCCCGCCCCCGTTCCACCAGTTCGAAACGCTGCCCAAGATCGATTGACCTCGAGGCACCGGGTAATGAGCCCGTCCTGCAAGCAGGGCTATTGTGGAAGACTTGCTGAAAGCAGGCTCTGCTCGCCAAAACGTCCGCCTTCGACGCAAAGCGGACATTAGCTTCGCGTCCACTTTCGGCCCGTGGCGGGCATGACCCGCTACCGACTGGAGATACGGCTGTCGCCGGCGAGCATTGTGTCGACATCAGCGACATACTCCGGAACGAAGCCTACGCTCTTGGCTTTACGCCACCAGGCATCGCCGCCTGGGCTGCCTAGGACCTCGCACAAGATCGCTCCGCCGGTCAGCTCGAATGTGCCTTTCGGGAAGACGCCGCGCCGCGTGCGGTCCCAAATATGGAACGCGGCCCAAGCATATTCCGCCAGCAACTGCTCCAGTCGGAGTTGGTCGGCCGCGTCTAACTGCTGCTCTCCGTTCAGTCCGGAGGTCATTAGCTCGCCAATATCGCGATTTTCGGCGATTGCCATTCGGATCACTGTCCATTGGGCCATGGTCGAGTTGTGCTCATTGCGCTCGAGCGTCGCAGTGTTCTGTCGAATCTGATAGCCCACGAAGACCAACGACAGAATGACAACGACCGTGCCAACAATCTGAGCTGCGTATGACAGTTGCTCAAGTGACATGTCTGCTCCCCGTAGGCGAGACTGCGGCAGGCACGCTCAAATGGCAATGTCCGCTTTCCACCCAAAGCGGACTTCGGACAAAGCGTTTTTCCTGAAGTCTACGCTAGTGCAACACCTGCATTGGCTGTTTCTCGTCGCTGGACCGGATTTGGCGGTCGAAAACGCCTCCGCTTCGGACGCAGTTGCCACCCTTCGTCAATGGTTTTCGGCCAGTCTCGCGGTTCGGAACAGTCGCGTCGGGTGATGCTTGATCACTCCTGCGGGCCGCTCCCCGAAAGGATTGCGAGCGTCATGAAGGGCCTGGTGTTCACGACATTCTATGCGCATTGCGAGGATGTTTACGGAGTGGAAATGCTCGATGACATCATCGAGGACGCCGATTTGCCCAACAAGGGCGCCTATACCAGCGTCGGCACCTATCCCTTCCAGGAAATGGTTGCACTGATCACCGCGCTCGTTCGCCGCACCGGTTTGCCCTTGGCCCAGGTGCTCGAGGCGTTCGGCCGGTTCTGCTTCGGCAAATGGGTCGCCTACGTCCCAGCGCATTTCAAAGACAAGGATCTGTTCGACATCATGTCGGGGATCGACGACTTCCACGAACATGAAGTGCGCAAGCTCTACCCCGATGCCGAATTGCCGTCGTTCAAGGTCGAAAGCCGCGACGAACGGACGCTGGTGCTTCGTTACATCAGCTGCAAGCCGCTGGCCGATCTCGCGGCCGGCGTGATCCGGGGCGCCGCGGCCCATCTCGGCGAAACGATCGAGATAAAGCATCGCCCGGTCGCTGACGGCACGGAGGCGTATGTCCGGTTCGAATTCACACGCCTCGCCTGATCCCTGGCGGAGCGCGTCGAGCGCCCAGACCGACGAGCCCGACGACCGCGCGCGGCGGCTGCAGCGCCGCGTCGAGCGCGAGCATGCGGCGCGCCATGAGGCCGAGCGGCTGCTCGAGAGCAAGAGCCTCGAATTGTTCGCGGCCAACCAGCGGCTGATCCAGCTCAATGCCGATCTTGAAGAGCGCGTCGAGGCTCGGACCCGGCAGGTGGACGATGCGCGCAAGGCGGCGATCAAGCTCGGCGAGACCGACCATCTGACCGCGATCGCCAACCGTTTCCATTATTCCGAGCAACTCGAATGGTCCTTGTCGCGGGCGCGCTACACCGGCCGCACCACCGGATTGCTGCTGGTCGATCTCGACGGGTTCAAGCTGGTCAACGACACTTTCGGGCACAGCCATGGCGACCAGTTGCTGATCGCGATCGCCGAACGCCTCAAGAGTGTCGCCGGGAAGGACGACTTCGTCGCCCGGATCGGCGGTGATGAATTTGCAATTATCCTCGACCGCCCGGACGTTCAAAGTGTCACCGAGGCGGCGGAGCGTTTCGCCGACGTGTTCGCCCGCGCGCTGACGATTCACGGGGTGACGATCAATCCGAGCGGATCGCTCGGCCTGGCAATCAGTCCCGAAAATTGCTCCAATGCGGTCGATCTTCAGCGCTTCGCCGATCTCGCTTTGTACAAGAGCAAGAAGGATGGCGTTGGCGGCGTGATCCTGTTCGAAACAGCCTTCCTCCAGGCGTATGAATATCGCCAGCGGATGGAGGCGGAGTTCCGTTGCGCGCTGGCCGAGGACCGCATCGATCTCGCCTATCAGCCGATCATCGATCTGATGACTGGCGAAGTCGAGGCAGTCGAGGCGCTCGCGCGGTGGACCGACTCGCGCGGGGCGGAGATCAGTCCGGCCTATTTCATTCCGCTTGCCGAACAGTGTGGGATCATTCGCGGGGTCGGCCGCTCCTTGCTCGAAAAGGCACTTCTCGAGACGAGGGACTGGATCGACGGCGGCCGGATCGATCGGGTGTCGTTCAACGTGTCCCCGCTCGAACTGCTCGACGACCAGTTCGCCGAGGCAGTCCTGGCGACGCTCGGGAAGGTCGGGGTCGATCCGCATTTCCTGCTGTTGGAAATTACCGAAGGAGCGATGATCCAGAACCTTGCCCTGGTCGAGCAGGTGATGGATCGGCTTCGGCGCGCCGGAGTGCGGTTCGCGCTCGACGATTATGGCTGCGGTTATTCCGATCTGTCGATGTTGCGAAAACTTCCGATCTCGGTGCTCAAGATCGACCGCAGCCTGCTCGTCGACGCCGAGAATGACCGTGCCGCACGCGTCATCCTCCGCAACGTGGTGTCCTTGTGCCGCAAGCTTGGCATCCGCTCGATCAGCGAAGGCGCGGAGACCAAGGCACAGCTCGAGTTCCTGCGCTCGATCCGCTGCGATTCGGTGCAGGGCTTCGCCGTCGGACTGCCCGCGCCAGTCGAGGACGTCGAACGATCGTTGCGCGGTCGGCGGCCCCGCTAAGCGCCCGCGAAAGATTGGCTGGCAATGTAGGACTTTCGCTGCTCTGCTTTGGCGGCGCTTTCATCGCCTTGGCAATTTTACGGGCTGGAAGCCGCGAAATGGTCGCCGGTTCCAGGACTTTTGCGACTCTAGCGACGTTAAGCATGGCCTCGGCGAGTCGATCGGGCGCGGTTGCGGTCGCGATTCGCTGGCTTTTCCAATCGGCGCCGACGGCTTATAGGCGCCCCCGTGACCAGCATTTCCGTTCCCGACCACCCGCCGCTCACCGCCTCGTCGAGCGACCTGTTCGCGCTGACCAAGCCGCGAGTGATGAGCCTCGTCGTGTTCACCGGGCTGTGCGGACTGCTCGCCGCGCCGGTGGCGGTCAATCCGGTGCTCGGCTTCGCCGCGGTGCTGTGCATCGCGCTCGGCGCCGGCGCGGCCGGTGCGCTCAACCAATGGTATGAGGCCGACCTCGACCTGGCCATGAAGCGCACTGCCAACCGCCCGCTTCCCGCCGGGCGAATGAGCCGCCAGACCGCGCTTCACTTCGGAGTCGGGCTAAGCGTCTTCTCGGTCGTGCTGATGGACGTCGCCGCCAATCATCTCGCCGCCGCGATCCTCGCTTTGTCGATCCTGTTTTACGTGCTGGTCTACACCGTCTGGCTCAAGCGCCGCACCGCCCAAAACATCGTCATCGGCGGCGCCGCCGGCGCCTTCCCGCCGGTGATCGGCTGGGCCGCTGCCACCGGCGACCTGTCCACGATGCCGCTTTTGCTGTTCGCGATCATCTTCCTGTGGACCCCGCCGCACTTCTGGGCGCTGTCGCTGTTCGTGAAAAGCGATTACGCCAATGCCGGTATTCCGATGCTCCCCGTGGTCGCCGGAGTGACCACCACCCGCCGCCACATCCTGCTCTACACGCTGCCGATGATCGCCGCCGCGCTGGCGCCCTGGGCGATGGGCCTCGCCGGCTGGCTCTACGGCTTCGCCTCGATCGCGCTCAATGCGATGTTCCTGCTGCTCGCGCTTGCCGTGCTCGCCAACCGCGCCATCGAGCCCGCGGCGATGAAGCCCGAAAAGCGGCTGTTCGCGTTTTCGATACTCTATCTGTTCATGCTGTTCGGCGCGCTGGTCGCCGATCGCTGGCTGGTCGCATGACTCGCCAGGACCCGGGCTCTGAACAGGATCTGGTCCGCAAGCGCCAGCGCGACCGCGCCCGGCTGATGGCGCTGCTGCTTGGCGCCTTCGTCGTGTTGATGTTCGCGATCACCATCGCCAAGATGTCGATCAACCGATGACCGGCATCGCGGCCCGCAACCGAACGGTCGCGCTTCGTGCCGCTCTGTTCGGGCTGGCAATGCTCGGTCTCGCCTTCGCATCGGTCCCGCTCTACCGGATCTTCTGCCAGGTGACCGGATTCGACGGCACCACGATGCGCGCAGCCTCGGCCCCTGGAGCGGTCGCGGGCGAAGTCGGAGTCCGCTTCGACGCCAACATCGATCCGGCGCTACCGTGGCGGTTCGAGGCCGAGCAGGCGACCGTCCGAATTAAGCCCGGCGCGCGCACCACCATCTTCTACCGAGCGACCAACCTCACCGCGCGGCGAACTATCGGCACCGCGAGCTTCAACGTCTCGCCGGCGCAGGCCGGGCAATATTTCAGCAAGATCGAATGTTTTTGCTTCACCGAGCAGGCACTCAAGGGGGGCGAGAGCGTCAAGATGCCGGTCGTGTTCTTCGTCGATCCCAAGCTGCGCACCGACCCTGCCACAAGCCGCATCGACGAAATCACGCTGAGCTACACATTTTACCCGGTGGAAAAAGCCGGCACCGGCGGCTAGAGCGCTGGACGAGCAGACAGGACGAGACCCCATGGCCGGCACCAAGAACCACGAATATCACATCCTCCCCGCCGACCCGTGGCCCTTGATCGGGGCATTTTCCGCGCTTGCCCTGACCGGCGGCGGGGTGATGTGGATGCACGCCAATTCGTACGGCAAGTTCGTCTTCTTGGCAGGGATGGCGGGCGTGCTCATCACCATGTTCAGCTGGTGGGGCAACGTCATCAAGGAAGGCAAGGCGGGCGACCACACTCCAGTGGTTCAGCTTCACCTGCGTTACGGAATGATCCTGTTCATCGCGTCCGAAGTGATGTTCTTCGTCGCCTGGTTCTGGGCCTTTTTCGGCGCCGCGATGTTCCCCTCGGCAGCCGAAACCGTCGGCGCGACCTGGCCGCCTAAGGGGCTCGAGGTGATCGATCCGTTCGGTTTTCCCCTGCTCAACACGCTGATCCTGCTGTGCTCGGGAACCACCGTCACCTGGGCGCACCATGCGCTGATCCACGGCGATCGGGAGGGGCTCAAGAAGGGCTTGCTCGCGACGATCGCGCTCGGCCTCGTGTTCACGTCGATCCAGGCGTACGAATACATTCACGCGCCGTTTGCCTTCACGGGCAATATCTACGGCGCGACCTTCTTCATGGCCACCGGCTTTCACGGCTTCCACGTCCTCGTCGGGACGATCTTCCTGATCATTTGCTACCTTCGCGCGGTGAAGGGCGATTTCACCCCCAAGGCGCATTTCGGCTTTGAAGCGGCAGCCTGGTACTGGCACTTCGTCGACGTGGTGTGGCTGTTCCTGTTCGTCTCGGTCTATGTCTGGGGCGGCTGGGGCGCGCCGGTCCACGGTTGATGATGCTTGCGCCGTCCGCCGGCGCAGCGCCTTCGCTGGTCGCGGCAAGCCTCAAGGGCCTATGCCCGCGCTGCGGCGCGAAGACCCTGTTCGGCGGAATCGCCCGTTTTGCGCCGAGCTGCGGCAATTGCGGCCTTGAATTCTCGCGCTTCGATGTCGGCGACGGGCCGGCGGTGTTCCTCATCCTGATTATCGGAACCATCGTCGCAGTCTCGGCGATCCTGATCGATCTCGCTTACGCCCCGCTCTGGTGGGTCCACCTCATCTGGCTGCTGGTCGGGATCGCGCTGACCCTGTGCGGCCTGCGCATCGGCAAGGCGGCGATGATCTGCCAGATATTCCGCCACCGCGCCGGCGAAGGCAGGGTCGCCCAATGATCCGCCGCTGGCCATTGATCCCGACCATCCTCGTCGCGCTCGCCGTGCTGGCGATGGTCGGGCTCGGCATCTGGCAGCTTCAGCGGATGCGGCAGAAGGAAGCCTTGCTCGCGACTCTCGCCGCCGCGCAGAATCTTCCGCCGATCGGTTGGCCGACCGCGCCGATGGGCGAGCCGCTGCCGCTGTTCCGTGCCGCTACCGGCAATTGTCTTGAGGTCACCGGCTTCCGCACTTCAGCCGGCCAGAACCGCGCCGCGGAACCAGGCTATCTGGTCATCGCCGATTGCCGCGTCGGCGCCGAAGGCCCGGGCATGGCGGTCGAGCTTGGCTGGTCGAAAAATCCCAATGCCGGGCGCGATTACAAGGGCGGGCTGGTCAGCGGGGTGATCGCTCCCGACCGCCTCACCCGGATGCGCCTCGTCGCGGCCGAGCCCGGCCCCGGACTGATGGCGAGCGCGGCCCCTTCGCCGGCTACCATTCCCAACAATCATCTGAGCTACGCCATCCAGTGGTTCCTGTTCGCGGGAATCGCGCTCGTCATCTATGTGCTCGCGCTTCGCCATCGGCAGCGCGATACGGTGAAGACCGATGGCTGACCTGACCCGCCTCTCCAACGGGGTCACGGTCGCGATCGACCCGATGCCCGGCGCGCAGTCGGCCTCGATCGGGCTTTACGCCGCGGTCGGCTCGCGCTCCGAACCCGATGGCAAGGGCGGGCTCGCCCATCTGCTCGAACATATGGTGTTCAAGGGCGCCCGCGGCCGCAGCGCGCGCGGGATCGCCGAGGCGATCGAGGACGTTGGCGGCTCGTTGAACGCCTGGACCGCGCGCGACCAGACGGTGTTTCACGCGCGCACGCTCGCCCCCGATGTCGGACTTGCGCTCGAACTGATCGCCGATCTCATCCGCGCGCCGACGCTCGACGAGGTCGAGCTCGAGCGCGAAAAACTCGTGATTCTGTCGGAATTGGGCGAATGTCTCGACGCCCCCGATGACCTCATCCACGATCATCTGTTCGAAGCGGCATTCGGCACGCAGCCGCTCGCCCGCCCCGTGCTTGGTCGTGAGGCGGGAATTCGCGCCATCACCCGCGCCGACTGCCTCGATTGGCTCGCCCGGCAATATCGCCCCGACCGCCTTGTCATCTCGGCTGCCGGAAAGGTCGATCCGGGGCATATCCTGATCCTTTCCGAAGCATTGTTCGGCGACCTTGAACCGGGGCAGCCGCCGCCACTGGCGCCAGCCCGCTTCGAAGGCGGGATTCGCGCCGACCGCCGGGCAAGCGAGCAGACCCATCTGGCGTTCGCTTATCCGGGTCTCGCGGCCGCCGACCCCGGCGTGCCGGCGCTCGGGCTGTTCGCTCAGGCGGTCGGCGGCGGAATGTCGTCGCGGCTATTCCAGGAATTGCGCGAGGATCGCGGACTTGCCTACTCGATTTACGCCTGGGCGCAGGGCTATGCCGAAACCGGGCTGTTCGCGGTCAATTTGTCGACCGACAGGGCATTCGCCGCCGAAGCGATGGCCCTTGCGCGCGATACCGTGGCGCGCGCCGCCGATGATCTGACCGACGCCGAGCTCAATCGCGCCCGCGCGCAGGTCGAGGCGGGCCTGCTGATGGCGCTCGAAACCCCGCAGGGCAGGGCCGATTCGGCGGCGCGCTCGATCGAGATCTTCGGCTACATCATGACGGTTGACGATATGCTGGCCGAGCTCAGAGCGGTCGATGCAGCGGCGGCACGAGCGGCGGGGCAGGCGATGCTCTCGGGCCCGAGCGCAGTCGCCTCGATCGGCGGCAAGGTCGCGCTCGCCGCATGAGTGGCATTCAGTGAGTTTGAGCGAACTGACCACCATTGTCGCCGAGCCGTGGGGCGATTGGGGACTGATCGACTGTGGTCACGGCCAGAAATGGGAACGCTATGGCGCGGTCACGGTCGTCCGCCCCGAACCGCAGGCGATGTGGGCCCCGGCACTCGCCGACTGGTCGCCCGACGCGACTTTCGTGCCCGGCTCGGACGATGAGGGCGGAGGCCGCTGGGTTCAGCATCGGCCGGTTCCGCCAAGCTGGCCGCTGGCGCGCGGCAATGTCCGCTTCCACGCCAGCCTTACCCCATTCCGCCACCTCGGCTTTTTCCCCGACATGGCACCGCAATGGGATTTTATGCGCGCCCGCAGCGAGGACTCTGAAGTGCTCAATCTGTTCGGCTACACCGGGGTCGGAACGCTGTCGCTGTCCGATGCCGGCGCGAAGCTGGTCCACGTCGACGCTTCGAAGAAATCGGTCGAGGGCGGCCGCGCCAATGCGCTGCTGTCCGGAATGGGCGACAAGCCGATCCGCTGGATCGTCGATGACGCCGCCAAGTTTGTTGCGCGCGAGGTCCGTCGTGAGCGTCACTATGACGGCATATTTTTGGATCCGCCCAAATTCGGGCGCGGCCCGACCGGTGAGCTGTGGCGGCTCGAGGAGCATCTCTCCCCGCTGCTCGCCGATTGCCGTCGACTGCTCGATGCCAATTCGCGCTTCCTTGTTCTCACCGTTTACGCAGTGCGGATGTCGGCGCTCGCAATCGGCGAGCTGCTCGCCCAGCTGACCGCCGATCTCGGCGGGCAGGTCGAGTGCGGCGAGATGGCGGTGCGCGAAGAATCCCGCGCGCTCCTCCTCCCCACCGCAATTTTCGCGCGCTGGTATCGCGATTGAGATCTGGCCCTGGAAGAATGGCGCGGGCCGGTGCGGGCTCACTGAAGGTCAAGCGTAATGGTCGCGGCGCTCGACGATCGCGAAGCGGGTGATGCTCGCGCGCTCGCCCTGCACATCGCGCGCGACGATGGTCAGCCCGTAAATCTCGGCGGCAATCTCGGATGCAATCGCCGCGCGCAACGGATCACTCGCGTCCGCTACCCGCCGCGCCGCTTCGGCCGTGCTTGATGCCTCGACCGCCGCGAGCCGGTGCTCAGCAAGGAATGGTCCGCACTGGCGCAGTGCGGCGCGATGACTGGCAACTTCACGGATTGCGCTCAGGCTCGTCCCATTCGATGCGAGCAAGTGCAGCCGGACATCCACGTCTTCCTCGCGAACCGTCCGCAATTCGGGATGTGCAAGCAGCACGCGGACCGCGTCGATCGGGCCGGCGACGCTGTTGCGGATCGGAAGCATGCCGACGTCGGCCGAGCCCTGACAGACCGCCATTGCGACCGCTTCGAAATCGGCCAGCGGCATCGGTTCGAACGCCGGAAGAAAAATTTGGCAGGCCTCTTCGGAGAAGCTGCCTCGCCCGCCAAGATATGCAACGGTCTGCCGAAGATGCTGCGGCGGGTTCATCGCCCGGCTCCAAGCGCTGCTGCGAAGCGGTCGACGATGTGCATCGCCTGCTCGGGATTGAGCCGGGGATCGCAGCGGCTCCCGTAGCGCCGCTCGGGATGTGCGTGGGCCAGGTTGTCGACGCATTCGAGTACCGGCTCGGGGGTGATTTCGAGGTGGAGCCCGCCGGGGTGAACGCCGGCCGAGCGCGCAACTGCCACGAACTGCTCGACCTCGGCGACGAGATCGGGGACGAGCCGGGTCTTGACCCCGTCGATGCTCCGATTGTTGCCGTGCATCGGATCGCACAGCCACAGCGCCGGGTGGCCCGCGTCGCGCACCGCCTCCATCAGTCGGCCCAGACGCTCCGCGACCCGCTCGTGCCCGATCCGCGCAACCAGCATGATCCGCCCCGGAGTCCGTCCGGCGTCGATTCGATCGAGGAGCGTCATCAGTTCGTCGGCATCGATCGAGGGGCCGCACTTGATCCCCACCGGATTGGCGATTCCGCTGAGATATTCGACGTGCGCGCCGAGCGGGTCGCGCGTGCGGTCGCCAAGCCACAGGCTATGCGCCGAACCCGCCCACCAGCGGCCGTCCTGGGCGGATAGCCGAGTAAGCGCGGCCTCGTAATTGAGCAGCAATGCCTCATGGCTGGTGAATAGCGCACGATGACCGGTGCCTGCGTCAGCCGCCTGCTCGGCGAGCCACTCGCTCACTCGCCGCGATTGGGCATAGGCGTCGTTGAGCCGCCTCGGGTCCGCGGTGCGCGCCGCGGCCGAGGCGCCGGGCTGATTGACCGCATCGCCGCGATAGACGGCAAGCCTTTCACCGCCCGACTGCTCGACCGATGCCGAGCGCGGCTTGGCGAACTGGCCCGCAATTCGCCCGACGCGGATAATCTGGCTGCCAGTGCCGCGTTCCAGACCGTCGGCAAGCTGGTTGACCAGCTCGCTCATCGCGATCGTATCGCTGCGCGCACCGTCGATCGGCTCGGCGCACTCGCCCGCCTGGATCAGCAGACGCCGCCCCTGCTGAGCTTCGACCAGCTCGGCGGCGAGCGCCGCCATTGCCTCGGCGCATACCACCGGCTCGCTTCGCGCAAGCTGCCCTTCAACGATCGCGAGCAGCGGCGAATCGCGATAAACAGGAAGCTGGTGGTGGACCCGCTGTTTCCAGCTGGCCGGCCGCCAGTCGGTGACCGGCGCCTTCGCCTCTGGCGCGATCCTGCCCATCGCCAGCGCCCACGGGTGATCGGGGCAATCGAGCGGATATTGGCCGATAAGGTCAAGCTCGGGAGCTTGCGACGGCTGCATCTGGTCCGCGGGAATCAGCACGATCGAATCGCCGTTTTGCGCTGCGGCGATCGCCTGCTCGGCACTCACCGCCCATGCGAGCGGAACGGCCGTCCCGAACCGCGCGGCGGCAAGCCTGGCAAGCGCCACGCGAGCAGTGTCCGGTGCCCACAATGTGACGCGGTAGGAGCGCTGATATTGCGCACTGAGCGACAGGATCGACCGCCAGATATGAGTGACGTCCTGCGTGGGCACATGATTGGCGCGGGCGCTGAGCCGTTCAACGATCTGTCGTTCGCGCCACGGCCGCAGCGGTAGCGTCGCCGGAGCGTCATTTGCCTTCGCGAGCGATACCCGGCGAACGATCGCGTATCGCTGCTCGAGCAGGCTCAGGATCTGGTCGTCAATGTCGTCGATTTCGCTGCGCAGCACCTCGAGTGGCGGCAGGAATGGAGTGACGCCCGCGTTTGGCCAGCGGCCATCGAGGGTAGGATCGAGATTGAGCTTCATATTTGCCTCGCCGCGCTCGTTCCGCGGGCGGGGTCGAGCGCTTAAATCAGGTTGGTCAGCAACTCGTCCGGCATCCCGCAGGAATGCCGGCCAATAAATTCTGCCGAGAACCGGTATCGAAGCATGAAGTGCTGTCGCCTTGTCCGCAGCCCGAAATGGGCGCCGAGGGACAAAGCTGTCCCATTCACTCTGGCTTCGCAAGGACTAAAATCTGCAAGCCGCGATTGGCGCGGACCTGTTGCGCTGCAGCATCAGGTTCGTGCAGCGCGGAGCGCGGCGCCGGTAACGAACGGTGCTCCCGCAACGATCAGCAGCGCGACGGCCGCTTCGAGTTTGAGCGCCGAACTCGTCAGGTCGCCGCTCGCTGCAGCGCCGAAGATCAGCAGTGGCACCGCGAGCGGCATCAGCAGCAGCCCTGCCAGTGCCCCCGATCGGGGAAGGCCGGAGGTCAAAGCGGCAACCGCCACCGCGAGTGCCGCAAGTGCCGGCGTCCCGACAGCGAGCGCCACCAGGCTCCGCGCCAGCGCCGCACCGTCAAGTCCGACCATGATGCTCGCCGGAATGGCCGCGATCAGCAACAGCGGCCCGAACGTCAGCCAATGGCCGATGATCTTGGCGGCTCCGATCATTTCTTCGGTCACTCCGGCCACCGACAATTGGTCGAGGACGCCGTCGGCGCGGTCGGGCTCGATCAGCCGCTCGATCGGGAGCAAGGCCGCGGTCAGCGCCGCGATCCACAGCGCGCCGCCTCCGATCCGCGCCAGCAGTTCGGCATCGGGCCCGACCGCGAACGGAACGATTGTCGCCACCAGCAGGAAAAACGCGACCGGCAGCCACGCCGCGCCGGTCAGCGACCTGCGGACCTCCCGCGCAATCAACGCCGAAATCATCGGCCGAGCTTCAGCGCTTGCCAGTCGCCGTCGAGCGGATGATGGCTCGCAGCGAGGACCGCACCGCCGCTCCGTCGATGGGCGTTGATCACCAACGCGAGCCGCTCCGCACCGTCCGCATCAAGGCCGATCAACGGCTCGTCGAGCAACCAGATTTTCGCGTCGGACGCGACGACCCTCGCCAACCGCGCTTTGCGAGCTTGACCGGTCGAGAGCAATCGGACGGGCACATCCGCGAGCGCCTCGATCCCCATTATCTCAAGGCCTCGATCCAATGGATAATAATCCATCCAGAAGCCAAGCGCCTTTCGCAAGCCAAGCTCGCGATCAAGTGCACCATGCTCATCGGCGAGCGCCGCTTTCACTCGTTCGATCCTCCCCGCGCTCGGTGGCAGCAAGCTCGCGATCAGTCGGATCAGGCTGGACTTGCCGCACCCGTTCGGGCCGGTGACATGCACCGCCTCGCCTTGCCCGACGGTCAGGTCCAGTCCCTCGAACAGCAAGCGGCCGCCGCGCACCAGCGCCAGCCCTTCACCGCGCAGCAGGTCGCTCACGCCTCCTCCTCGAGCGCGTGCATGGCGTCGTCGCTGAGGCCGAAATGATGCCCGGCTTCGTGGATCAGGATGTGCCGCACGAGATGCTCGAGGCTTTCGCCGTCCTCGACCCATTCGTCGAGGATCGCGCGGCGGAACAGCCGAATTCGGTCGGGCAGCGTCCCGCTATGCTCGACGCTGCGCTCGCCGATCGGAAGTCCTTCATAAACTCCGGTGAGGTCGAGCGGATGCTCGATGCCCAAGGCGCTAAGGAGCTCTTCGTCGGCAAGTTCCTCGACGGCCAGCACGACGTCACGAAGATGAGCTGCAAAGGGTTCGGGCAATGCGCTCATCGCGGCGCGGGCGACCGCCTCGATTTCCTCGGCGGTCGGCGGATGATCGAAGCGTCGCGTCATATTCGCCGGCATAGAGGGCCGGGGGGCGCGGACACAAGCGCGGCGCGGCACGCTTGCCCCGGACGCACGCCTTGCCTAAAGCGCCGCCTTCCGGGCGTTGATGTGATGAGCGTCCGATCGGTGACCGAGGTTGAACTTCGGCGGATCGGAAGCGGTGCGGAGCGGTGGCCGAGTGGTCGAAGGCGCTCGCCTGGAAAGTGAGTATGGGTCAAAAGCCCATCGAGGGTTCGAATCCCTCCCGCTCCGCCACCTACTCAGTCTAATACGATCAGCAACGATCCTTTTTATCGCGGAAATACGCCAATTTATTCAAAATCTTGACATAAGTCGTTCATTGTCGTTCATTCCCATTCTACGCAAACCAGCGTAAATATGGTGGGCCGAGTGGTGGGCTAAGCAGTGAGACATTGACGATGCTCAAGAATTTACAAGTCAAGAATGCGAGCCCGGGCATGCATGCCGACGGGAACGGCCTTTACCTCCGTGTGAGAGAGGGCGGCGCGAAGAGTTGGATCTTCCGCTACCAGATTGCCGGCCGACGCCGGGAGATGGGATTGGGGACTCTCGCAAATCTGCCAGTCACTTCCGCTCGTGCGGAGGCTGCCCGCCTGAGGACAATAGTAGCGAGTAAGCTCGACCCTTTGGGCGAAAAGGAGCGTGTTTTGGCCGCTGAACGCGCCTCAAAGGCGTCCGAAGACCGTGAGGTGGTGCTGGAGGGGAAAGCCTTCCGGGTGGTCGCTGAGGCTTATATCGCAGCGCACGAATCGGGTTGGCGTAATTTCAAGCACCGTCAGCAATGGGAAAACACTCTCAAAACCTATGCCTATCCTGTCATTGGCGATTTGCCCGTCCGCGATATCGGCGTACAACACGTGCTTGACGTGCTCCAACCCATCTGGAGCACCAAGCCTGAGACCGCCAGTAGGGTACGGATGCGGATTGAGGCGGTCCTCAATAGTGCGAAGCTGATGGGTTGGCGGACCGGCGAGAACCCCGCAATATGGCGGGGTGGGCTTGAAGCAGGCCTTCCGCCCATCTCCAGGGTCAGGCGGATACGGCATCATGCCGCCATGACGTCGACAGACGTGGCTGATTTCATGGCGGCACTGGCATGCAGGGAAGGCATCGCTGCGCGAGCTCTCGAGTTCCTCATCCTGACCGCTGCGCGGTCCGGAGAAGTGCGCCAGGCCAGGCGGGACCAACTCGACCTTGACCGCGGTTGGTGGATTATTCCGGCGGACCGAATGAAGGCTGGCCGCGAACACCGAGTGCCGCTTTCGAAGAGGGCACTCACCGTGATCCAGCAAATGCCGATCGTCGATGACTGCCCTTTGATTTTCCCCGGTTTCCGTAATCGCCCGCTGTCCGACATGAGCCTTTCGGCAGTGTTGAAGCGGATGAACGTTGCCAATGTGACCGTGCATGGCTTCCGCTCAACGTTTCGCGATTGGGCAGCAGAGCACACCCACCACCATCCTGAGGTCGTTGAGATGGCGCTAGCGCACGCCGTCGGCAACAAGGTCGAGGCTGCTTATAGACGCGGCGACATGCTGGCTAAGCGTGAAGCTCTCATGGAGAACTGGGCGCAGTGGTGCGCTACCAACTCGAATCGACGTCCTGAAAGCTGATGCAAGCCAGAATGATTTATCAAGTATCACGTTAACACACGAAGCATGTTAAGCAGCCGATTTAGCAAGTATTCGCGTGAGATTTACGCGCTGTTCGGGATGCAATACCTCGCCGTTTGTGATGATTCGCTAACGTTCGCACGAGGTATATATGAGTCAAGTTCGTTTTCTTCGCCGCCCGGCCGTCCTTGCCAAGCTTGGGATCTCACGGACGCACCTCTATGAGCTTGAGCGTGCCGGAGATTTCCCGGCGCACTTCATGTTGTCGCCGCGATGCGCGGTGTGGAACGAAGCTGCCGTCGATGAGTGGATGGAGCAGCGCGCCCGAAACCGGC
>Ga0136633_1000040_pt1 | contig 84876 bp, 82 predicted proteins | sample AntDrymeUQ832206_2_FD_105494 | JGI IMG/M metagenome (GOLD analysis project Ga0136633, IMG submission 105494) | Polar desert sand microbial communities from Dry Valleys, Antarctica - metaG UQ83 (22.06) | ecosystem: Environmental > Terrestrial > Soil > Desert | place: Antarctica: Dry Valley...
AGATCCTGGTCGAGGTCGTAGTAGAGCTGGAGGAAGTACTTGACGACTTCCGCCGACACGTTGCCGGGGACGACGGCGGAGTAGTTGAAGGTGACGATGGCGAGCTCGGCATCGGTCGCGCCGGCGGCGCTCGGCAGGTACGCCACGAACCACGAGTGGAAGGGCAGCGTCCCGCCGGGGTTGAGCTCGCCGAACTCGGCGGTGCCTGTCTTCCCCGAGAGCGCCCCCGGCAGGTCGAGCTCGCTGATGTTGTAGGCGTGACCCGACGTGATCACCTCGCGCGCCCCGATGCGCATCGTCTCGAGGGTGCCGGGGTCCGCCGGGATGGCGTGGATCACCTCCGGCTCGTACTCGCGGATCAGCTCGCCAGTCGTGTCCGTCTCGCCGCGCACGATCATCGGCCGCATGAGGTCGCCTCCGTTTGCGACTGCGGCGTAGGCGTTGAGCACCTGGAGCGGCGTGACGGCGATGACGTTCTGTCCGATGCCCGCCTGCGCGACCTCGCCGGTGAAGACGCCGGAGCGGCCCTGCTGCCGGGCCCACTCGGTGCTGGCGATGATTCCGGGCTCCTCGCTCGGCAGCCGAATACCGGAGGTCTCTCCGAACCCGAGGTGCCTGGCCCACGCGGCCAGGGGATCGATGCCCGTCGCCACCGCCATCTGGTAGAAGAAGGTGTCCGAGCTCTTCGCGAAGGCGTCCACCATGGCGAGGGGGCCGAACCCGGCGCGGTTCCAGTCGTATAGGCACTCGCCCTCGGCGGCGCCGGGGATCTGGTAGCACCCATACGTCGGCCACTGGCGACCGGCCGTCGTCACGCCTTCCTCCATGGCCGCGATGCCGGTGACCAGCTTGTAGGTCGACCCCGGGGGATAGATGTCACTGATCGCGTGATTGCGGAGCGGTTTGTTCGGATCGGTCAGGTAGACACCGAACTCGTCGGCGGTGATCCCCGCGGCGAACTGGTTGCTGTCGTATGCGGGCAGCGAGACCATGGCCAGGATCTCGCCGGTCTGCGGGTTCATGACGACCGTCACGCCCTGGCTGACGTCTGCGACGTCCATGCCCCAGGTCAGCGCCTGCGTGGCGAGGCGCTGCATGTCCGCGTCGATGGTGAGCATCAGGTTGGTGCCCGCCTCCGGCTCGCGGATCGTCTCGACGACCTCCAGCAGACGGCCCGCGGCGTCGCGCTCCACCAGCTGGCTGCCGTAGGTGCCACGCAGCTCGTCCTCGAAGGAGGCCTCGACGCCCGACTTGCCGATGACGTCGTCGCGCAGGTAGCCGTCGGCCTGGAGGCCCTCGAGCTCCTCGCGGCTGACCGGCCCCATGTAGCCCAACACATGCGAGAGCAGCTGGCCACCCGGCGCGCCGGTCTCGTCGAGGTACTGGCGGATGGGCTCGACCTCGACCACGATTCCCGGGAGGTCACCCGCCTCTTCGCCGATGAGGAGGGCCGCCTGCCGCTCCACGCCCCGTGCCACCGGCACGAGGTCAAAGGGGGACCCGCTGAAGGCGTCGAGACGGCTCTCGAGCAGCGACGGCTCGACTCCGACGAGCTCGGCTAGGCGCGACAGCACCCGTCGACGGGCCGGGTCGGGAAGGTCTGCCGGCCGGACCTGCACTGTCCACGACGGAACGCTCACCGCCACCGGGCGTCCCGCACGGTCGAAGATCAGGCCGCGCGGCGCGGGCACCGGCACCTCGACCGTGCGAACCGCCGCAACTCTGCCGGCGTAGACCTCGCCGTTGACCACCTGCAGCTGGAAGAGGCGTCCGGCAAGGGCCAACAGCAGCACCGCGGCCGTGATCGAGAACGCGATGAACCGCGATCGAGCCCGGTGAAGGTCGATGCGCCCGTCGTTCAGGTCCGCCATGTCACCACGCCGGCGCGTCCTCCGGCGCGTACCGCGTTGCGAGCGATCGTGCCGGGAGCAGGAGCAGCGCCACGATCCCGGCGTTGAGCAGGCCCGCAACGAGGATGATGTCGAAGGGCGGAGCGGCCGGGGTGGCGTCGGCGACCACCTGCGAGATCAGCAGCGAGCCGACGTCGGCCACGATCGAGCCGACGAAGGCGGCGGCGACGGGATAGATCCACACGAGTCCACCCAGGACCCGGCTGCCGCCTGCCACGAGAACCGTGACGAGCAACAGGACGAGGGGCACCGATCCGAGTGGCTCCCCGACGAGCAGGTTTGCGGTCAGGCCGGCGACGAAGGCCCATATGATGCCGGGTGTGAACCCGAACAGGCAGGTGACGAGGACCACCGCCACGAGCACGAGATTCGGTTTGACGCCGGCGACGAGGATGACCGGCGCCAGCCCCGCGTGCACGAGGCCGACGACGACAGCGAGGAGCGGACTCAGGTAGGACATGGTGAGGTGGCCGGCAGCTTCGAGACGGTTCCAAGGTATCACGTGAAACGTCCCCGGCGAGTGTGGATAACTCACGGCACGACGGGGCCCGGGTGGCGCCAGTAAGCGGCTGGTAAGGGCCAAAACTGGTAGAATTGAGCCAACGCATTGTTCAACTCGCAGCGGAGTACGCGTGGTCCGGGTCACGGCCTGCACGAACCAGAAGGGCGGCGTCGGCAAGACGACCACGGTCATCAATCTGGCGGCCTTTCTCGCACTCTCCGGAATACGAACGCTCGTCATCGATCTCGACCCGCAGGGCAATGCCACGAGCGGCCTTGGGATCGATCGCCGAACGGTCAAGCGCTCGTCCTACGATGCTCTGGTCGATCGGGTACCGATCTCCGAGCTGGTGGTCGCGACGGCGGTGAAGGGCCTGGACCTTCTTCCGTCCGCACCGTCGTTGTCGGGGGCCGAGGTCGAGCTCGTGGGCATGGCGGGCCGTGAGCACCGGTTGACGGCAAGCCTGGCGGAGCTGGACGGCCGCTTCGAGCGCGTCTTCATCGACTGCCCGCCGTCCCTGGGGCTGCTGACCATCAACGCGCTGACCGCGGCGGACGGCGTGCTGATCCCAATCCAGACCGAGTACTACGCCCTGGAGGGCCTGAGCCAGCTGGTGAACACCATTCGACGCGTCCGCGAGGGCCTCAACCCGCGCCTCGAGATCGACGGCGTGCTGCTGACCATGTACGACGCACGCACGAACCTGTCGGCGCAGGTAGCCTCCGAGGTGCGCAGGCACATGAATGGCAGCGTGTACCAGACGGTCGTGCCGCGCAGCGTGCGCCTCTCCGAGGCGCCGAGCCACGGCCTGCCGATCGCGCTTTACGACCCTGCATCGCGCGGCGCCGACGCGTACCGCGACCTCGCCGGTGAGGTGGTTGCTCGTGGCTAGCAGCCCGTCGCGACGTTCTCGGCCGTTCGGTCTCGGCCGCGGCCTCGACGCGCTCATCCCGGGTCGCGATTCGGACGCGGGCATGCTCGAGATCGCGCTGGACCGCATCGAGCGCAACCCGGACCAGCCGCGCGCGGCATTCGACGACGGGTCCATGGGCGAGCTTGCCGCCTCGATCGCGGTGCACGGCGTCATCCAGCCGATCATCGTGCGTGAGCTGGCGGGAGGCGAATACCAGCTCATCGCGGGCGAGCGCCGCCTGCGTGCGGCCAGGCTGGCAGGGCTCGAGGCGATCCCGGCTGTGGTGCGTGGCACCGACGGGGACGGCCTGTCCCTCCAGCTGGCCCTCATCGAGAACCTGCAGCGAGAGGATCTGAACGCGATCGAGGCCGCTCTCGCCTACCGGGAGCTCATCGATCGGTTCGGGCTTACCCACGACGCGGTGGCGCGCCAGCTCGGCAAGAGCCGCGTCGCCGTCAGCAACGCGCTTCGACTCCTGGACCTGGCGCCGGAGACGCAGGCGGCCATCGTCGACGGCCGCATCACCGAGGGCCACGGGCGAGCGCTGGCGGCCATTACCGTGGCCGAGCTCCAGCGGGCCGTCCTCGCCATCGTGCTCGAGCGCCAGCTCTCGGTCCGGCAGACCGAGGAGCTCGTGCGGCGCAGGCGCGACGAGGTCCCGGTCTCGCGCCGGGGCGCGTTGAGCAACGACCTCGCCGACCTCGAGGCCCAGCTGCGCGGCGTGCTCGCCACCAAGGTCGGGATCGTCCGCACCCGACGCGGCGGCCGCCTCGTGATCGACTTCTACTCCGACGAGGAGCTCGACCGGCTCTACTCGATCATTACCCGGGGCGCAGGAGGGGGCGCGCTGGGCGGCCCGTCCGCAACCGCGCCTTCGTTCGCCATCGACCACGAGGATCCGCCGTCAGCATGACCGTCGAACGAGCACCGAAGACGCGCAGAAAGGCGTCGACGGGCTACACCGCCGCGAACATCCAGGTCCTGGAGGGCCTCGATCCGGTGCGCAAGCGCCCGGGCATGTTCATCGGGTCGACCGACGTGCGCGGCCTGCACCAGCTGGTGTGGGAGGTCGTCGACAACAGCATCGACGAGGCCATGGCCCACCAGGCGACGCGGATCGATGTCCGGATCCACGCCGACGGCCGGATCGAGGTCGTGGACGACGGTCGCGGCATCCCCGTCGACCGGCATGCGACCGGCAAGAGCGCCCTCGAGGTGATCATGACGGTGCTCCACGCCGGCGGGAAGTTCGGCGGCGGCGGGTACAAGGTGTCCGGCGGCCTCCACGGTGTGGGCGTCAGCGTCGTGAACGCGCTCAGCTCGGAGATGCGGGTCGAGGTCCTGCGCGATGGCAAGCGCCACGTGCAGGAGTTCGTCCGTGGCGCGCCCACCGGTCCGGTCAAGCAGACCGGCGGCGTTGCCGAGGCGAATCGCGCTCTCGACCCCGCATGGAAGCGCATTCACGGCACGCGCACCATCTTCCGGCCCGATCCGGAGATGTTCGAGACGCTGGACTTCAGCTGGGACATGATCAGCACCCGCATGCGCGAGTCGGGCTACCTCAACAAGGGCCTCTGGATCCACCTGCGCGACGAGCGGACCGACACCGAGAAGAACTTCTTCTTCCAGGGCGGGGTGACGAGCTTTGTGCGGCACCTCAATCGGCGCCGCGACGTGCTCAACAACCGCCCGATCTACGTCGAGCGCCTGGTCGGCTCGACCAGCGTCGAGGTCGCCCTGCAGTACAACGACGCGTTCGCCGAGAACGTGCTGGCCTTCGCGAACAACATCCATACCGTGGACGGCGGCACGCACGTGGCCGGCTTCCGCGCGGCGCTGACGACCTCGTTGAACACGTGGTCGCGCAAGTCCGGCACGCTCAGCGAGAAGGAAGCCAACCTCTCCGGCGACGACGTGCGCGAGGGCCTTACGGCCGTCATCAGCGTCAAGCTGACCGACCCGCAGTTCGAGGGCCAGACGAAGGCGAAGCTGGGCAACGCCGACATCAAGGGCATCGTGCAGAACGTGGTCACCGAGGGGATCGTCCAGCACCTCGAGGAGAACCCGGCCGACGGCCGGCGGATCATCGAGAAGTGCCTGACCGCCGCCCGCGCGCGCGAGGCGGCACGCAAGGCCCGCGACCTCGTCATCCGCAAGGGTGCGCTCGAGGGGATGGCGCTGCCCGGCAAGCTGGCGGACTGCCAGGAGCGTGACCCGGCCCGTTCGGAGCTGTACATCGTCGAGGGCGACTCCGCCGGCGGCTCGGCGAAGCAGGGCCGCGATCGGCGCTTCCAGGCCATCCTGCCCATGTTCGGCAAGATGCTGAACGTGGAGAAGGCGCGGCTGGACCGGGTCCTCAGCTCCGACAAGATCCGGCCGCTCGTCATCGCGCTCGGTGCCGGCATCGGCGAGACGTTCGACATCGGCAAGCTCCGCTATCACCGCATCTGCCTCCTTTCGGACGCCGACGTCGACGGTGCGCACATCACGACGCTGCTTCTCACCTTCTTCTATCGCCACATGCCGCAGGTGATCGAGAACGGGTACCTCTACCTGTGCCAGCCGCCGCTCTACCGGGTCAGCACCGGCAAGGTCACGCGCTACGCCGCCACCGAGAAAGCGCGCGACGCCGCGATCAAGGAGCTCAGCCGCGACGGAAAGACGAAGAACGTCACCGTCCAGCGCTTCAAGGGCCTCGGCGAGATGAACGCCGATCAACTGTGGGAGACGACGATGAATCCCGACACCCGCACCCTGCTGCGTGTCGAGGTCGTCGAGGGCACCGAGGCGAGCACCGACGACATCTTCAGCACCCTGATGGGCGAGAAGGTCGAGCCCAGGCGCGACTTCATTCGGGGCGAGGCCCGCAAGGTCCGCAACCTGGACATCTGATCGAAACGAGACAGAGAGGCAACCACAGCGATGCCATCACGACACGCCGCCGATATCCGGCAGGTCGCCCAGAAGACCGGCCGCAGCCTCGACGAGTGGTGCGAGCTGCTCGAGGCGAACGGCGTGGGTGACCGCCGCGAGGCCGTCAACATGCTGCGCGACTCGTACGCGGTCAGCCACGCCTTTGCGCTCGCGATCGCGGACAAGTGCCTTCGGCGGGCCGATGACGACGACGAGTGGGGCGCAGCAGACTACGCGGCCGAGGAAGGGGACGACCGCTGGTAGTGATGGACGAGCAGGCACCCGCGATCATCGGCACCAGCGATGCCATCCTGGCGGAGGATGGCGGGCGCTACGCCTTCGCCGACCACAACTGCTTCGCCTGCGGGCGCGAGAACCCGATCGGGATGGGCCTGCACATCGAGCTCGGGGAGGGCATGGCGCGCACGACCTGGGCGGCCGGCGACGATTTCGTCGGGTGGAGCGACAAGGTGCACGGCGGCATCATCGCCACGCTGCTCGACGAGGTCATGGCGTGGGCGCCGTCGAGCTTCGACTCGTGGGCCGTGACAGCCGAGATGCGCGTCAGGTACCGCTCACCCGCTATGCCCGGTGAAACGCTGGCCGCGACGGGGCGCGTCGTCGGGCGGCGCCGCCGGATCTACGAGGTCGCCGGTGAGGTGCGCGGTGCGGACGGCAGGCTGATCGCCGAGGGCAGCGGGCGATATCTGGGCGCCAGCCCGAGCCAGAAGGCGGATCTGAAGGCGCGCTACGGCGCCGCGCCGGGCACGGGCGGCGAGTGATGCATACGACAAACGCGACACGCGGAGCCTCCGGCCGTCCAGGCGGATGCGTCGACGGAATGAGGACCTAGACCGATGGAGATGGACCGGGTCGGCAACGTCCGCATGGTGGCGATCGAGGACGAGATGCGCACCGCGTACATCGACTATGCGATGAGCGTGATCGTCGCGCGCGCACTGCCCGACGTGCGCGATGGTCTCAAGCCCGTTCATCGGCGGATCCTCTACACGATGCACGAGATGGGACTCCGCTCGACCGCGGCCTACCGGAAGTGCGCCGGCGTCGTCGGCGAGGCGATGGCCAAGTACCACCCGCACGGCGATCTTGCCCTCTACGAGACGCTCGTGCGGATGGCCCAGGACTTCAGCCTGCGCTATCCCCTCGTCGACGGCCAGGGCAACTTCGGTTCAATCGACGGCGACCCTCCGGCCGCCATGCGGTACACCGAGGCGCGGATGGCGGCCATCACCGACGAAATGCTCGGCGACATCGAGAAGGAGACGGTCGACTTCGTCGATAACTACGACGGGCGCCTGCGCCAGCCGACCGTCCTGCCGTCGAAGCTGCCGAACCTGCTCGTCAACGGGTCGACTGGCATCGCCGTCGGCATGGCGACGAACATCCCGCCCCACAACCTCGGCGAGATCTGCGCGGCGGCTCGCGCGCTCATCGACAACCCGGAGATGACGGTCGACGAGCTGTGCGACATCGTGACCGGCCCCGACTTCCCCACCGGTGGGACGATCTACCGAATGGATCGCCACCGCAACCTCGTGACCGGCGAGATGGAGGAGGTCGACGCGATCCGACACCTGTACGCCACCGGGCGAGGCCGCATCATCATCAAGGGCCAGGTCACGTTCGAAGAGGGTCGTGGCGGCATCTCGGTCGTGATCAACGAGCTCCCGTACCAGGTCAACAAGACGACGCTCATCGAGCGGATGGCCGAGCTCGTCGGATCGAAGAAGATCACGGACGTTCGCGACATTCGCGACGAAAGCGACAGGGACGGGATGCGGATCGTGGTGGAGGTCAAGCGCGACGGCTCTCCGCACACGGTGATGCAGCAGCTCTTCAAGCACACCGCCCTCCAGACCAGCTTCAGCGCCAACATGCTGGCGCTGGTCGACGGCCAGCCGCAGACGCTCGGGCTCAAGAAGATGCTCGAGCACTACATCACCTACCGGCGGGACATCGTTCGGCGCCGGACCGAGTTCGACCTCGCCCGGGCTCAGGAACGCGCCCACATCCTCGAAGGGCTGAAGATCGCGCTCGACAACCTGGACGAGGTGATCGCCACCATCCGTGCCGCCGCCGACGTGGACGCCGCTCGATCGGCGCTCGTCAAGCGCTTCGAGCTGACCGAGATCCAGGCAAACGCGATCCTCGAGATGCAGCTCCGACGCCTGGCCGCGCTCGAGCGCAAGAAGATCGAGGACGAGTACCGCTCGATCATCAAGCTCATCAGCGAGCTCGAGGATCTCCTGGCCAATCCACGCAAGATCTTCCAGGTGATCAAGGATGAGCTCGACGGGCTCGAGAAGCGCTTCGGCGACGACCGAAAGACCCGCATCGAGGCCGATGCAAACCGCGAGCTGACGGCGGAGGACCTCGTCGCTTCGGAGGACGTCGTCGTCACCCTCAGCCAGCGCGGCTACATCAAGCGCCAGCCGATCGGGACGTTCCGCTCCCAGCGCCGCGGCGGCCGGGGCAAGCTCGCGATGCTGACCCGCGAGGAGGATGCCGTCCGCCACCTGCGCGTGGCCAACACGCACGACAACATCCTCTTCTTCACGAACCGTGGCCGCGTCTTCATCACCAAGGTCCATACCCTGCCCGACGCCTCGCGCCAGGCGAAGGGGCTGCCGATCATCAACCTGCCGGGCGTGCAGGTGGAGCAGCGCGAGTACGTCAGCGCCATCATCAGCCTGCCGCAGTTCGAGCCGGGGCATTACCTGGTCATGGCCACGCGGCGGGGGATGATCAAGAAGTCGTCACTCGAGGACTACGCCAAGATCCGCGCGAACGGCCTGATCGCCATCAACCTCATCGACGGCGACGAGCTCCAGTGGGTCGGCCTGTCGGACGGAGGGAACGACATCGTCGTCGCCACGAAGAAGGGCCAGGCGGCACGGTTCCGCGAGTCGGAGGTTCGTCCGCTCGGCCGCGGTACCCAGGGCGTCACCGCGATTCGCCTCAAGGGCGACGACGAGGTCATCGGCATGGAGGTGATCGAGCACCTCGAGCAGCAGCTGCTCGTCGTCACGGAGCAGGGCTTCGGGAAGCGGACGGAAGTCGCCGACTTCCCGATCAAGCATCGCGCCACAGGCGGGGTGATCGCCAACTCGCTCAACAAGGACACCGGCGACGTGGCCGCCATCCGGCTGGTCGGGCGCGAGGACGAGGAGCTCATGCTCATCACGGAGTTCGGCACGATCCTGCGCACAGAGGTCGGCGGCATCAACCGCTATCGCCGAGCCTCGCGCGGCGTGACCGTCATGAAGCCGCAGGACGATGATCGGATCGTCTCGATCACCGTCTTCGTCGGTGACCGCCTGCCCGAGGAGCCTGCAGAAGGCGAGTAGTGCGGCTGCTCACGCCTGGAACCGAGCCGTGGCGCGGTCACGCGGCGCTTCTTGCCACGCTGGCGCCGCTCAGCGGCGATCGGCGTACGGCGCTTCGGCGGCGGTCAGGAACGGGCCAGATCAAGGGCCGCGCGACGGAGCACGGCGTAGCGGCGCGCGGCATCACCGGATGGGAGGCGACCCGGCAGCAGCAGCGCGGTGACGTGGCGGAAGATGAGCGCCCGCACCAGGCACTGGCCCATCCCCGCACGGGCGGCCACGGCGCCGAGCAGCCCCAGGTCGGCGCCCTCCCAGACCACCGCGTCGGCCACGACGACGCCGACGGCATAGGCGGCGGGCCGCCAGTACGGCGAGAAGTCGATGATGCCCGGCACCAGGCCGTCGGCAAAGAGGACGTTCCCGGTCAGGTCGCCGTGCACGAGCTGGCGAGGGGCGACGACCGGCCGGCGGGCCTCGAGCAGCTCGACCAGCGCGGCGTCCTCGAAGCCGGCGCCGGTCGGCACTCCCAGCTCGTCCCAGGCAATCCGATCAGCGACGGCCCATGCGTCGCGGCGGAGGTGGAGCGGCGGGCGAGCAACCTCATCCGGCAGGTCCGCCAGCGCGGCGTGAAGCGCGTCGCCGGCCTCGATGACCTGCCGCCAGCGGCGCGCGAGGTGCGACCCGGCCACGAACTCGCGTGCCACCCACCCGTCGGCGACGCAGGCCCCGTCTCGCGCCCTGCGCACCTGCTGCACGCGAACGCGGTCGGTGTGAACGGCGGCAAGCACCCGCGACTCCCACTCGAACCACCCCGCCGGCTCGGTGGCGCGCTTCAGGACGACCTCACCCGACCGCCACGTTGCGCCCATGCCACCCGACAGCAGCGTCGGAGGTTCCGTCGCGCCGAAGGCGTGCAGGACGGCGGCCGGTGGAGGCGGCGATCGGCGCATCGGTCAGCAGGCTAGCGCAGCCGACGGTGCCAACCGGGTACCGCTAGAATCGGCCATGCCTTGACCCGCCCCGCGGAGACCGACGTGTACGCCGACGAGTTCAGCATCTACGCCGGCAACGCCAACAAGCCGCTTGCCGAGCGCATCACTCGCTACCTCAAGACCCAGCTCGGTGACGTCGAGGTGTTCCAGTTCGCGAACGAGAACATCTTCGTGCGCGTGATGGAGAACGTGCGGGAGCAGGACGTCTTCCTCGTCCAGCCCACCTGCCGCCCCGTAAACCAGTCGATCATGGAGCTGCTGATCATGATCGACGCGTTCAAGCGCGCTTCTGCCGGGCGCATCACCGCGGTCATCCCGTACTACAGCTACGGGCGGTCCGACAAGAAGGACCAGCCCCGCGTCCCGATCACGGCGCGCCTCATCGCCGACATGCTCACGGTTGCCGGCGCCGATCGGGTCCTGACCATGGACCTGCATCAGGGCCAGATCCAGGGCTTCTTCAGCATCCCCGTCGACGAGCTCACGGCCGTCAACCTGATCTGCGCCCACATCAAGGCCAAGCAGCTCGATGACATCGTCGTGGTGTCCGAGCTCGGCTTCGCGAAGAAGGCGCGCAACTTCGCCGAGCTCCTGTCCGCACCGCTGGCGATCGTCGAGAAGCGACGCCTGGGGAACGCCGACCGCACCGAGGTGATGAACATCATCGGCGAGGTCGGGGGCAAGACGGCGGTCATCATCGACGACGAGATCGACACCGCCGGCTCGCTGATCGAGGCTGTCGGCGCGCTCCAGAACGCGGGTGCCACCGCCATCTACAGCTGTGCCATCCACGGTCTCTTCTCCGGCTCTGCGCTGGAGAAGATCGCGTCCAGCCCGCTGACCGAGATCATCGTCACCGACACGATTCCCCTGCCTCCGGAGGCAGACGACCCGCGCATCACGGTCCTCAGCGTCGCGCCGCTGTTCGGAGAGGCGATCAGGCGCATCCACCGTGGCGAGAGCGTTGGCGCCCTCTTCGGCTCCGAGGTCGAGATGGTCGAGGAGATGACCTTCTGGGACGAGCAGGCCGAGGACAGCGATCCGGAGCCGGAGCCGGAGCCGGAGCCTGAGCCCTTTCGGGTGACCGCTGGTCGATGAGCGACGTCAAGCTCGGGGTTCTCCTCTGGAGCCAGGGAAGCGACTGGCGCTCGTTCGAGGCGGCCGCGCGCCGTGTCGACGAGCTCGGCTACGACTCCCTGTGGACCTGGGATCACCTGTATGCCATCTTCGGCGACCCGTACCAGCCGATCTTCGAGGGGTACGCAACGCTCGCGGCGTGGGCCAAGGTGACCTCGCGCGCCCGGCTCGGCCTGCTCGTCGGCGCCAACACCTTCCGCAACCCCGGCATGGTCGCGAAGCTCCTCACCACCATCGACCACGCCAGCGACGGCCGTGCCATGTGCGGGATCGGCGGTGCCTGGTTCGAGCTGGAGCACACGGCGCACGGCATCGAGTTCGGTTCCAGCATCGGCCAGCGGCTGGATTGGCTCGACGAGTCGGTCGCTGCGCTGCGGGCGCTCTTCGACGGGGAGGAGGTGACCTCGGCGCCGGGAGGTCGCTATCGGTTCGACGCGCTGCGGCTCGAGCCTCCGCCCGTACAGTCGCACCTGCCGATCCTCATCGGCGGATCCGGCGAGAAGAAGACCCTGCGCACGGTGGCACAGTACGCCGACCACTGGAACGCGATGGGAACCATCGAGACGCTGCGCCACAAGGATTCCGTTCTGCGGGCGCATTGCGAGGCGGTCGGCCGCGACCACACCCTGATCGAGCGCACGGTCGGCTGCAAGCCGATCATCCGCGATACCGAGGCCGCGGCGCGGCGCGTGTGGGAGACCACGATGGAGCTGAACCGGACGCCGATGGCCGACGTCGCCGACGACAACACATTCTGGGTCGGCACGCCGGAGCAGATTGCCGAGACGATGGCCGCCTGCCGTGACATCGGCTTCGCCACGTTCCTGGCCGAGATTGCGGCCCCCTACGACGCTGAAACGCTCGAGCGCTGGATCGGAGAGGTCAAGCCGATGGTGGACGCCGCCTAGCCCGCGAGGCACCACGTCGAGGGCTCGAGGCCGCGTCGGGCTATACTCGGCCTCCCGATGTTCAACTTCCTGTCCCGTTTCGGGGACTCCAACGAGCGCGAGGTCCGCGCGCTCGATCCGATCGTCGAGCGCATCAACGAGCTCGAGCCAGAGGTCCAGGCGCTCTCCGACGACGAGCTCCGCTCGAAGACCGATGTGCTGCGCGCCCGCCTGCACGACCGCCTCGGTGAGCTGCTCGTCCCGATCGAGCTGCGCGAGACCGATCCCGACCAGGATGCGTCCGAGTCGGCGCTCGCCGGCGCCGATGCGGCCCGCGTCGCCGACGAGCTGAAGCAGCAGCGCGAGCGCGAGCTGGCCCAGATCAACGAGGCGCTGGCGGAGCTCCTGCCCGAGGCCTTCGCCGCCGTCCGCGAGGCCATGGTCCGCGCACTCGGCAAGCGGCACTACGACGTGCAGCTGATGGGTGGCATCGTGCTCCACCGCGGGGCCATCGCCGAGCAGCGCACCGGCGAAGGCAAGACGTTCGTGGCTCCGCTCGCCGCTTTCCTCAACGGCCTCATCGGTCGCGGCGTTCACGTCGTGGATCCCAACGACTATCTGGCAAAGCGCGACGCGCAATGGGTGGGCGCCGTCTTTCATCGGCTCGGGATGAGCGTCGGCAGCATCCAGCACGCCGGCGCCTTCGTATTCGACCCCGAGTATCCCGCGACCGACGAGCGCCTGCGTGACCTGCGGCCGGTCCCTCGCCAGGAGGCGTACGCCGCCGACGTGACGTACGGGACGAACAACGAGTTCGGCTTCGACATGCTGCGCGACAACCTGGCCATCGACCTGGCGGCGCGCGTGCAGCGTGGTCACTTTTTCGCGATCGTCGACGAGGTCGACAGCATCCTCATCGACGAGGCGCGCACCCCGCTCATCATCAGCGGCAACGCCGAGGAGTCGGCCGACAAGTACCTCCAGTTCGCCGGCCTCGTTCCTCGCCTGAAGGCCGAGGAGGACTACGTCGTCGACGAGAAGTTCAAGCAGGTGGCCATCACCGAGGCCGGCACGGACAAGATGGAGCGCTGGCTCGGCGTGGAGAACATGTTCGCCGACGACTTCAGCCTGGCGCGCCACCTCGAGCAGGCACTCAAGGCGCAGGTCCTCTACCAGCGCGACCGCGACTACGTCATCAAGGACGGCGAGGTGATCATCGTCGACGAGTTCACCGGTCGCCTCATGCCCGGCCGGCGCTGGTCGGAGGGCCTCCACCAGGCGGTCGAGGCCAAGGAGGGGGTGGCCGTCCGCAACGAGCAGCGCACGCTCGCCACGGTCACGTTCCAGAACTACTTCCGTATGTACGACAAGCTGTCGGGCATGACCGGCACCGCCGAGACCGAGGCGGAGGAGTTCAACAAGATCTACGGCCTCGAGGTCGTGGTGATTCCGACCAACCGAGAGATGATCCGCGCCGATTACGCCGACCTCATCTATGCAAACCAGGGCGGGAAGTGGAACGCCGTCATCGAGGAGATCGCCGAGGAGCACGACAGGGGCCGACCCGTCCTCGTCGGCACCATCAGCGTCGAGGTCAGCGAGATGCTGGGCGAGTTGCTCAAGCGGCGCGGCATCAAGCACAACGTCCTGAACGCGAAGCTCCATGAGAAGGAGGCCGAGGTCGTCGCGCAGGCGGGCCGCAGTGGCGCGGTGACGATCGCGACCAACATGGCCGGCCGCGGGACCGACATCCTCCTCGGTGGCAATCCCGAGGTGCTCGCCGGCGACCTGCTCCACAAGCGCGGAACGAACGTCATCGAGGCGACGCCGGAGCAGTACGCCCAGGCACTTGCCGAGGCCGAGCGAGAGTGCGCCGAGGACAAGGAGCGCGTGCTGGCAGCCGGCGGACTGCACATCGTCGGCACGGAGCGCCACGAGGCGCGGCGCATCGACAACCAGCTGCGTGGCCGGGCGGGGCGCCAGGGTGACCCGGGAAGCTCGCGGTTCTACCTGTCGCTGGAGGACGACCTCCTGCGACGCTTCGCCAACGACCGGGTGCAGGGTCTCATGCGCACCCTCGGCTTCACCGATGACACGGCGCTCGAGTCGAAGATGGTGAGCCGGACGATCGAGAACGCCCAGACCCGGGTCGAGGGCTACAACTTCGACACGCGCAAGCACGTCGTCGAGTACGACGACGTCATCAACCGCCAGCGCGAGACGATCTACCGCGAGCGCGACCGGATCCTGCGTTCCCACGACCTTGGACCGATCGTCGAGGCGATGCTCGACGACGAGGTTGCCGCACTCGCTGCCGAGCACAGCGCCGGGGACCACCACGCCGACTGGAATGTCGACGGCCTGCGGACCCAGCTGGCCACCATGGTCCCGTCACTGACCGATGCCGACCTGCGCCTGATCGAGGAGGCGCGCGAGCAGGCGCCCCTGGTGGAGGCCCTCGGCGAGCTGGTCCGCGAGCACTACCGGCGCAAGCGCGCGGCGGTCGGAGAGCAGGGGATCGGCGTGCTCGAGCGACTCGTCCTGCTGCGCGTGATCGACTCGCTCTGGGTCGAGCACCTCACGGCCGTCGACGACATGCGGCGCGGGATCGGCCTGCGCGCCTACTCGCAGCGTGACCCGCTGAACGAGTTCAAGATCGAGGCGTACCGGATGTTCGACGAGCTCAAGTCGATGATCCGCCACGACGTCACGCACACCATCTTCCGTGTGACCGTCCAGGCCCAGGCGCCGCATCGGCACCCGGTGGCCCGCAACGTGACGGAGGGTCGGGCTCCCGTCGGCGGTACCGAGCCGATCCACGCCAACGCGTCCGGCGGGAACGGCCAGAACGGTGGCGGGACCCGAGAGCCGGCCCGTGCCGGCCCGAAGATCGGGCGCAACGAGCCGTGCTGGTGCGGATCGGGCAGGAAGTTCAAGAAGTGCCACGGGGCCTGATCGGCCAGCACTTCCACGCGGCTCCGCGCTATTCCGACTCTTCCTCGTTTCCGTACCGATGTCGCCGGCGCCGCCACATCCGGATCGGGAAGAGCGCCACGCAGGCGAGGGCGATGACGGCGACGATGAGGAGGAATGGGTCGGGCATTGCGCACAACTATGCGCCCGACGGGACCATCGTGCGGGGTTGCGATATCTGAACGAGTCGCTACGATGGACTGAACGAAACGCGCGGGCGCTCGGGCCCGCGGAACCCGCTAGTTGAGGGATTCGTGAAGCAGTTGACCGCACCACCAAGGGCCTCCGTCCCCCTCCCCGTCAGCACGGCGGCCCACCTTCCACCGGTCACCCGCTTCAGAGATCCAGAGCTCCCCTACGAAGACCTCATCATGTGCGAGCGCGATTGCATGCGCTGCACGTACGCGGCGACACTCGACTGCGATGGCAACTGCGGCGTCTGCCCGCGCCAGAGCTACTGCCCGTGCGTCAACCCGGCCAAGGTGCGCGCCAAGGGAAATCGGCTGGCCGAGTTCGAGCTCCCAATGGTGGCATCGCTTGGACGCAATTAGGGACGAGGCGCAACGCCTCGCTCGCCTGGTCGCCGATACGTCGGTGCGCCTTTGACCACTCCGGCAAAGAGGCAGAGCTCGCCGAGCTGACCGAGCGCTCGGCCGATCCGAACCTGTGGAATGACCCAGCCGAGGCCCAGGCCACGATGCGCCGGGCCGAGGAGCTGCGCTTGGAGATCGACGCATGGCGCGGCTTCGGCGAGCGCGCCTCCGGCCTGGCCGAGATCGCCGAGATGGCCGCCGCCGACGCCGACGAGGCTGAGACGCTGCGGCCCGACCTCGAGCGCGACCTCGCCTCCCTCCAGGCGGACTGGGGCCAGTTGGAGCACCAGCTGCTCCTCTCGGAGCCGTTCGACGAGCGCGCCGCCATCGTGTCGATCCATGCCGGCGCCGGCGGGACCGAGAGCCAGGACTGGGCGGAGATGCTCCTGCGGATGTACCTGCGCTGGGCGGAGCGTCATCGGTTCGCGACCGAGATCCTCGAGGCCACCGAGGGCGAGGAGGCCGGCCTCAAGAGCGTGAGCTTCAGCATCGACGGGCGCTGGGCATACGGGCAGCTTCGCAGCGAGCGCGGCGTCCATCGGCTCGTTCGGATCAGCCCGTACGACTCGCAGAAGCGGCGGCATACGAGCTTCGCCTTGGTCGAGGTCATGCCCGAGGTGCCGGAGGACGCGGCCATCGAGATCGACGACAAGGAGCTGCGTGTCGACACGTACCGCTCCAGCGGTGCGGGCGGCCAGCACGTCAACAAGACCGACTCGGCCGTCCGCCTGACCCACCTTCCGACCGGGATCGCGGTGGCCGTGCAGAGCGAGCGCAGCCAGCACCAGAATCGGGAGCGCGCGATGGCCGTGCTGCGGGCCAGACTCATCGAGCGGCAGGTCGAGGAGCGCGAGGCGGAGATGGCGCGCCTGCGCGGCGAGCACGTCGAGGCCGGCTGGGGCAACCAGATCCGCAGCTACGTGCTCCAGCCGTACACGATGGTGAAGGACCTGCGCACCGGCGTCGAGACCTCGAACCCGACGGCGGTGCTCGACGGCGAGCTGGACGCGTTCATCGACGGCTACCTGCGCTCCCGGGTCGGGGCTGGCGACGCGACAGCGACGACGTAGGCCCCGCCAGTCACCGTTGCGTGGCGCCGCGGACGCGGGCCGAGCCCCGGCCGCTTCATGTCCGCTACCATCGGGCCAACCCGATGACATCCCTCCTGCGCCGACGGGCGCGCACAGAGAATGCCGACGCACCGGTCATCAGCATGGTGGACGTCGGTATGACCTATCCCAACGGGAAGGTCGCACTGGCCGACGTCAACGTCGAGATCGGGCGCGGCGACTTCGTCTTCCTCGTCGGTCCGTCCGGGGCCGGCAAGAGCACCTTCATCCGGCTCCTGATCCGCGAGCAGCTCCCAACGACCGGCCAGGTGCAGGTCGCCGGCCGCGACCTGCTCCATATGCGTCGCGGCCAGGTGCCTGGTCTGCGCCGGCGAATCGGGATCGTCTTCCAGGACTTCCGCCTCCTGCCGAACAAGACCGTCTGGGAGAACGTGGCCTTCGCCCTCGACGTGACCGGCACGGCCGGGACGACGACCCGCCAGCGGGTCCCGCAGCTGCTCAATCTCGTCGGGCTCCACGAGCATGCGCATCACCTGCCGACCCAGTTGTCCGGCGGGGAGCAGCAGCGCACCGCCATCGCACGGGCGCTCGTGCACGATCCGGCCATCCTCATCGCCGATGAGCCGACGGGGAACCTCGACCCGGTAACGAGCTGGGAGATCATCCAGCTGCTCATCCAGATCAACGAGCTCGGCACGACCGTCCTGATGGCGACCCACAACCAGGAGATCGTGAACGCGATGCGGCGGCGGGTCCTGGCGCTCGAGGGCGGGCATCTCGTGCGCGACGAGTCGGCTGCGGCCTACGAGCGCGAGTACTAGGCGGCGATGGGCTTCCTGCGCTTCGTCGGCTTCAGCGTCGTCCGCGCCTGGCAGGGCTTCTGGCGCAACGCAATGATGAGCCTTGCAGCGACGGCGACCGTGATCCTGATGCTGGTCCTGCTGGCTTCGCTCCTGATCGTCATCGCGGGCCTCAACTCGGGCCTCGAGTTCATCGAGAGCAAGGTCGCCATCACGGCCCAGCTGGTCGACGACCTGCCGGCCGACGACCGCCGTGCGCTCACCGAGGAGGTCGAGGCGCTGCCGGGCGTGGCATCGGTCGAGTACGTGTCGCCGTCGGCGGCGATGGACCGGCTGCGCGAGTCGTATCGCGAGGTCGGCCGCGAGCTGGACCTCGGCGATCCGGACTCGAACATCACGCTGTTCGCCAGCCTCGAGATCAGCCTGACCGATCCGAACGCGTCGGGTGATGTCGGGTCGGTCCTGTCGGAGCACGACGACGTCGAGCGCGTGCTGACCAAGCAGGCCCAGTACGACACGCTGCTCGGGGTGATCAACGTGATCCGCACGGTCGGGATCATCGGTGTGGGGCTGGTCGGGCTCACCGTCCTGTTCATGATCATCAACACGATCCGCATCGCGGTCTACAGCCGTGCCAACGAGATCGAGATCATGCGGCTGGTCGGCGCATCGGACTCGTTCATCCGTTGGCCCTTCATCCTTGAGGGCATCCTGTGCGGGCTGGTTGGCGCGGTGATCACCATCGCGCTCGTCGCCGCGGTGTGGGATCCGATCCAGCCGGCCATGGTCCGCATCTTCCAGATGCCGACCGCCGTGAGCGGCCGCTTCCTGACAACCATCTCGATCGTGCTCTTCGCGGTCGGCCTCGGAGTCGGCGCAGTGGGGTCCTGGATCAGCGTCCGCTCGTACCTGACGGCCGCGCGCTGAGGGCGTGTGTCGGAAACGTAATTGGCCGCACACGTGACGGCGAGCGTGCGTTGCTAGACTCAGTGCTCCCATGAACGATTCCAGGCCCCAACCGCCGGCTCATCGACCCACCACGTCGCGGGGCGGCGGGGCTGTCCCGTGGATCATCTCGCTGACCCTGGCCGCCGTGGTGGGCGCCCTCCTGTTCGCCGGGGGATACCTCGCCGCCGGCGCCGGCGGCAGCTCCGATTGCGCCGCGCCGGACGAGGCCTTCGCCGCCTTCTGCGAGGCCTACGACCGGATCCAGGCCGAGTACGTGGACGAGGTGGATCCCGAGGAGCTGGCGGAGGGCGCGATCGAGGGGATGTTCCAGTACGGCGTGCGTGACCCGTATTCGGGCTACATGCCACCCGAGCAATTCCAGCAGGCACGCGACGACCTGTCGGGAACCTTCAGCGGGATCGGCGCCGAGATGGCGATCCGCAACATCGAGGATCCCGAGGATCTGGCCGCCTGCACCGAGTTCAGCGAGAACTGCCGCTTCGTTGTCCTCGCGCCGCTGTCCGGATCGCCGGCCGAGGAGGCGGGAGTCATGGCCGGGGACGTCGTGCTGGCGGTCGACGGCGAGTCGGTCGACGGGTCGACCATGGAGGACCAGATCAGCCGGATCCGCGGCGAGTCCGGTACCGATGTGACCCTGACGCTGCAGCGCGACAGCGAGCCCTTCGACCTCACCATCACGCGCGCCGAGATCGAGCTCCGGGAGGTCGAGACGCGGCTCATCGAGGGCCACATCGGCTACATCGGGCTGAACGGCTTCTCGGCGCCAGCCGCGGACCAATTCGCCGCCGGGCTGGCGGAGCTGCTCGGCGATGGCGCGGACCAGATCGTGCTCGACCTCCGCGACAACCCAGGTGGCTACATCGATGCCGCGCAGAAGGTTGCCAGCCAGTTCATCGACGATGGGCTGATCTTCACCCAGGAGTCCGTGCGCGAGGGCGTCCGAGAGTGGCCGTCCACCGGAGACGGCATCGCGACCGATCCGGAGCTGCCGGTGGTCGTGCTCATCAACGAGGGTTCGGCCTCCGCCTCGGAGATCGTGGCGGCCGCCCTCCAGGAATCGGGTCGCGCCACGGTGGTGGGCGAGCCATCGTTCGGCAAGAACACCGTCCAGGTCTGGGGCAGCCTCGAGAACAGCGGTGGCGTGCGGATCACCATCAGCCGATGGTTCACCGCGGAGCACAACAGCGTCGCTCCCGACGGCATCCAGCCCGATATCAAGGCGGCCCGCACGGCCGAGACTCCGCCCGAGGAGGACCCGGTGCTCGACGCGGCACTCGCCCACCTGGCGGGTGATCCGGTCGCGGACGAGACCGACGAGGCCGCACCATCCGGGTCGCCCTCCGCGTCGGCAGCCGGGATTGTGGTCGGCATTGTCGGCTCGCGACCCATCTGCTAGCATCGCCGGCAACGAAAGGAGGTGGTGTTGCTGATGGATAGTTCCACGCACGCCACCACCGAGGCAGTGGCCTAACACAGCTTCGCGTGGTGTAGCGACGGAGGAGCCGGCCGAAACGGCCGGCTCTCTCCATGTCCGCCACCTCACCTCACCCGGAGCCCCCACCCAGAGTTTCGACCGATGCCCGACGAGACGATCGCCGTCAACCGACGCGCCCATCACGACTACGCCATCGAGGACACCCTCGAGGCGGGTCTCGTGCTGACCGGCACCGAGATCAAGAGCGTCCGAGCCCACAGGGTGAACATCGCCGAGGCTTACGCGCGGGTCGAGAAGGGGGAGGCCTGGCTCATCGGCGCCCATATCGCCGAGTACGCACAGGGGAACCGCAACAACCATGAGCCGACCCGCACCCGCAAGCTGCTGATCCACCGCGATCAGATCGCCGAGCTGACCGGGCTCCAGGCCGCCAAGGGCCTGACGATCGTGCCGCTGCGGCTCTACATCCGCCGCGGGCGCGCCAAGCTGGAGCTCGGGATCGGGCGGGGCAAGAAGCTCCATGACAAGCGTCGAACCATCGCCGAGCGTGACATGCGGCGCGAGCTGGAGCGCGAGTCCAAGGAATCCGGCCGCATCAAGCTCTAGCCTTGGCTCCCGCGGCCGATCAAGGGCTCTCGGGTTGGTGCCCTATTGACCCCGTCAGATATTCGCCCGCGGACTGTTCGCCGATCCCTACGCTTGGAGTCCGTGCGCAGCACCGCCCGAGACGCGCATTTGGAGTAGCCGGCAGTCTCCCGGTGAATGAATGCAGCATTGGGGACCGGCTTCTCGACCCACCAGTCCGTCGATGAATAGCTTGACTTCCCGGCCGTTGCGTCAGCGGCTCTCTGACTCGCACCCGCGGACAGCTAGCGCATCGACATAAGTATCGCTCCCCGGTGAAAGCCCGATAGGATTCACCACGCGGGCGCCGAATGTCGCGCCCCAGTTAGAACGGGTGTTCACATCGGCGCACCAGTCTGGTATGATGGTAGCCGTTCGGTTTCGTGGGGATGTCAGGTTTCGACAGCGCCCGGGAACCGAGAATCGCAGGTCGAGGTTGCTCGCAGGCCTCGTAAAAAAGCGGGCAATTGCTGTAACTGGCAACGATAGTTACGCCCTCGCTGCTTAGGCAGTGAGCATTGACGTCGTCCACCCTCCCCGGACGGCGAAGATGTCATTCGGGGAGGTGCGGCGCCGCCGACTCCGGTGAGTGGCGTCAAAGAGCCGAGAGGCATCACCGGATAGCAAGCGAAGCACCCCGCCGGTCGGGGGCCCGCATCGCGAAACGCAAGTTGGCCGGAAATACCTGTAGGAAGTTCTCGGCGACCGTGTTCTGGACGGGGAGTTCGATTCTCCCCCATCTCCACCATCACTCACCGATCCCGCCAGCCCATCTGGCCCTCTCTTTCGAGATCAAGCTGGATCTGGTCGCGGTCCCCGAACGCTCCGACGATGGACGCTCGAGCTCGACACGGAGAACCGATGGCACCCGCACCTCCGGCCCCGACGCCCGCGACGTCGTCGCGGCTCGACTGGCTGCTCTTCATCCTGCTCGGCTTCCTATGGGGCAGCAGCTACCTGTTCATCAAGATCGGCGTCGACGCCGGCCTCCAGCCGTTCACGCTCGTCGCGATGCGGCTCCTCGTCGGGTTCGCGCTCCTGGGCGTGGTCGTGGCCGCCGCGCGCGAGCGGCTGCCGCGCAACCCGCAGATGTATGGCCATCTGCTCGTCATGGCCGCATTCAGCGTCGCCATCCCGTTCTCGCTCATCACGTGGGCGGAGCAGAGTGTCGACTCCACGCTGGCATCGGTCCTGAATGGGTCCGTTCCCCTGTTCGTGATCGTGATCGCGGCGGTCTTCCTCAGGGACGAGCCGATCAGCGTCAACCGGCTTGCCGGCCTGGCGCTCGGCTTCATCGGCGTCGCGATCCTGGTCGGCTTCGATCCCGCCGATCTCGTCGGCGGCAACCTGACGGCGAAGCTGGCGCTCATCGGCTCATCGCTGTCGTACGCCGTCGGCGGCGTCTATGCCAGGCGCATGGTTCACGGCCTGCGGCCGATGATTCCGGCCCTCTTCCAGGTGGGATTCGCGCTCGTGATGGTCGCCGTCCTGGCCCTCATCTTCGAGCGACCGCTGAGGATCCCGCTGCGCCCCGACGCGATCCTGGCGATCATCTGGCTGGGCCTGCTCGGCTCCGGCGCCGCCTATCTCCTCTTCTTCCGCCTGCTGGGCAACTGGGGCGCCACGCGCACCTCGATGGTCGCGTACCTCCTGCCGGTGTTCGGCATCGTCCTCGGGGCGGTGGTCCTGGCCGAGGAGATCGACGCGGGGCTGCTGGTGGGCACGGCGCTGGTGATCGGCGGGATCGCGCTCGTCAATGCGCGCTGGGGCTCGCGACCGCTGTTCGGGACGCGGGCAACGACGGTGGCGAAGCCGCAGGGCTGACGCCGCACCCTCGAATTCACCGCCGTTCACCTTGGCGGCGTGTGGTACCGTCCCGAGCGGACCTGCCCGAATGGCAGCCCTATTCCGGTAAGACCTTAGGAGGGTCGGCGAGGTATGGATCTCAGCAAGCTCAACTCGAACGAGAGGCTCGCGTTCTGGGGCGCCATCCTTTCGATCGTCGGCACGATTCTCACAGTCGTAGGCTTCGGTGGCGGAGCGGGCGGGCTCTGGCTCACGTTCATCCTGGCGCTCGCCATGATCGCGATCCTCTTCCTGCCCACGTGGTCTCCCCAGACCAGTCTTCCGGGCTCGAAGGGCTCGCTCATGCTCGTCGTGGGCGGGATCGCCGGCATCGGCGCCCTGCTCGGCCTGCTTGCGCTCCTCGGTGTGATCGGCTTCCTCGGCAACTATCCGCTGTACATCATCGGCCTCCTGGTCGGCATCGCCGGCGGGTTGATGATGGGCTGGGGTGGGTGGCAGGAGTTCCAGTCCGAGGGTGGCAAGTTCCAGCTCGGCACGGCTCCGGCAGCACCGGGAACCCCGCCTTCCGCCACGACCGACACGCGGCCGACGTCGACCGATACCTCGGCCGCCCGCCCGGTGGACTCACCGGTGGACACCGCCCCGCGCGCGGACGAGCCGAGGCCCGTCGACACGGCTCGACCCGCCGACGCGCCGCGGTCCGCCGACGACAGTCTCGGATCGTCGGACCGGGAGGATCGCCCGAACCCCTGATCGCCGATCAGGGGAGCTCGACCAGCTCGGCGACGCGGAGGCGCAGGCGGGCCGCTGCCTGCATCCCGTCGCCGAGCGCGAGCGCGATCCGCGCGATCGTGACGTCCGCGGCCAGCCCGTCGTCCACCGCGTCGACCGCCTCGTCCAGGAGGCGTCGGCGCGCGGGGTCGGCCTCCCGCTCCGCAACGTGCCGGACGAGTCCACCGACGTCGCCGTGCGTGGCGGCCAGGTCATCCGGCGGTGGGTCGAGCGATTCCTCGAAGTAGGCCAGGACCAGGGAGAGCAGGTCTCGGGTATCCGTTTCGACCTGCCGTGGGCCGCCGGGCAGATCGCCGACGATGAGCGCATAGGCGTCGTCCAGCGTCGGCGCAAAGCCGACCCACGGTCCGTCGGCCGCGATGCGCCCAACGGCGCAGGCGACGGCATCCACGGCAGCGCGTACCTGCGGCGCCGGGAGGCTACTCCCTGGCCTGGCCCGCCGGCAGCACCACGATCCGGCGGTTCGGCTCGACGCCGACGCTCTGCGTCCGGATGCGAGGATTCTCGAGCAGTGCCATGTGGACCACGCGGCGCTCGATCGCCGGCATCGCCTCCAGCTGGATGATCTTGCCGGTCTGGATCACGCGCTTGGCGGCCCGATCGGCCACATCGCGCAGCTGCTCCTCCCGCCGGCCGCGGTAGTTCTCGACATCGATCGCGATGCGATGGCGCTGGCCCTCCCTGCGCCCGACGATCAGGTTGACGAGATGCTGGAGGCTCGCCAGCTTCTCCCCACGCCGCCCGATCAGGACGCCGAGGTCATCGCCGCGGACGTTGAGGCGCGCCGTCTCGCCGCCAGTGGCGACCTCGACGCTGGCGGTGAGCTCCATGAGCTTGAGCATCTCGGCCAGGACGGTCTGCGCGGTCTCGAGGGTCGCGCGCTCGGCCTCCGAGAGCTCCTCGACCGGCTTGCCCGGCACGAAGGGGGCCGGCTCGCGGCCGGCACGATCGGCTCGTGGTTCGCGCGGCTCTCGCTCGGGGCGCGGCTCGCGGACGGCGTGGTCGCGGTCACGCTCCCTCCCGTTGCGGCCTCGTCCGCCACGCCCGCGGCTGCCGCGCGTCCGGCGGGCCGCGTCGGCGCGCTCGAGCTCGGCCACCTGGTCGTCGGCAACGGCAGCGGCGCGATCGAGGTCGACAGGAGCCGCGTCCTCGCTCGCCTCGCTCGCCTCGCTCGCCTCGGACGAAGGCACATCGGTCAGGGTGCGCTCGTCGTCCGGGGTCCGGCTCGGCTCGGCCTGGGCCGGCTCCGGGGACGACGGCTCGGGACGACCCCGCTCGACCCGGACCGAGTCGGCCGCGGCGACGGCTGACTTCGGCGCGGCCAGGATGCGAGCATCCTCTGCGCCCACACCCAGCACGCCTCGACTGCCCTGGGCCAGGATCTCGATGTCGAGCTCCCCCAGGTCCGAGCTGAATTCCGCCATCGCGGCGCGGATCGCTTCTTCAACATTCTTGCCGGTGAACTCGCGGAATGTCATCGCTTTCTGCCTCGTCGCTTGGCGCTCCCCTTGGATCGGTTGGCCTGCCGTGGATTGGTGCGGCTGCCGACGGCTGCGGGGGCGCGGGAGGGGGTGGGCCTGGGCTCTTCCTTCGATGCGGCGGCGGCGTCATCGGTGCGTTTCGGACGCGACGCGGACACCATGCCCGCATCCGGCGAGGGCGCCCACGCGGGCTGCCAGCCGAACAGCGGGAAGAGGTTGCCCCAGCCCATGATGAGGAACTGCTGTACCACCAGGTACGCGGTGTAGACGATCCAGTACAGGATCAGGCCGGACGGGAAGATGCCGCCCCAGATGATCGTGAGCAGCGGGAACGTGTAGGTCATCGTGCTCGTCATCGAGGCGGTCGGGTCGTCAGCATTCGGACGGGGGCTCGTCATCTTGACCTGCACGAACTGCAGGATCGCGGCGATGACGGCCAGAAACGAGAGCGCGAACCCGAAGAGCGGGATCGCGAAGACATGATCGACCCGGGCGAGGTCGAGGTTCAGCAGCCAGCCGACCGCCGTGTTGACGTGATCCGTCAGCCTGACCGGGTCGATGAGCTGGCAGTTCAGCGGCAGGAACTGCGGCAGCTGGCTGTACGCGGGCAGGTTGCAGGCGCCCTCGAAGGCGACCTGGTACGTGTTGGCCTGGCCGGCAACGGCCGAGACGACGTTGGCTTCCTCGAGCGCGGTGAACGCGGCGCGATTCCCGTCGTTGACGGTGAAGCCGGTGATGACGCCCGAGGCGCGGATGAGCGCCTGGTACAGGGCAAACAGGATCGGCAGCTGGAGCACGACCGGAAGGCAGCCGCCGAACTGGTTGACGCCGTGCTCCTTGTAGAGCGCCATCGTCTCCTCGGCGACCTTCTGGCGGTTTCCCTTGTGCTTGCGCTGGACCTCGCGGACCAGCGGCTGCATCCGCTGCATCTCCTTCTGCGAGCGGATCTGGCGCACGAAGAGGGGCGCCAGGATCGTGCGGATGACGATGGTGAAGACGATGATCGCCAGCGCGAAGTCGAAGAACGGGATCCGGTACAGGAAGACGAGCAGGTTGAAGAGCGGCAGGAAGAAAACGTCCCAGGGCGGCGTGAAGGACTCGATCCCCAGAAAGCCCGCACCGATGATCGGGGTCAAATTGCTCTCACTCGTCTAGGTGACCGGGTCATAGCCGCCCGGATGGAACGGGTTGCAGCGACCGATGCGCTTCGCGCCCATCCACCCTCCTCGCAGCAGCCCGTGGCGCTCGATGGCCTGGTAGGTGTAGTGCGAGCAGGTCGGCGAGTACCTGCAGCTCGGTGGCATCCAGCCAGTCAGCTTCTGGTACGCGATGATCAGTCCCAATCCGACGTTCCGGCCGATTCGCTTCATCCGTCAACCGATTTCCGATCGTGCCAGGAGGACGTCGATCGCCGCTCCCAGCTCCGCCTGGCTGGCGTCGCCCGCGGCCGGCCGCGCGATCAGCAGGAGGTCCCAGCCGGGACCGATCCGTCCGATCCGCTCGCGGAGCAGGCTCCGCAGGCGACGTCGCACCCGATTGCGCTGAACGGCGCCGCCAAGCGTCCGGGGTGTCGACAGCCCGATTCGCGTCACGACCCCTTCGGTCCTCAGCCGGCGGAGGACCAGCAGCGAGGTCGATCGCGCGTTTCCATGACGGCCGATCGCCTCGAAGTCCGCCCGGCGCCGAAGCATCGGCAGCGCGGCCACGGTCTCGAGAGGCTCCTCGGCGGTCAGACGGTCAGCCGCTTGCGCCCCTTGGCCCGACGACGAGCGAGCACGCGGCGACCGCCCTTTGTCGCCATCCGGGCCATGAAGCCATGCTCGCGCTTGCGCGCGCGCTTCTTGGGCTGATACGTCCTCTTCATGGCTGCGTGCCGTTCCTCGTTCAGCGTTCGCGAGCGGCCGGCCAAACACACGAACGGCTGGCGTTCCGCCAGCCTGCGCGCGAATCCGGATGGCCCATCTCGCTCTGGTTGGCGATTCTACCGACGCGCACGTGTCGGGTCAAACGCCGCGACCTCGCCCCGTGCGGGATTCCGGGCCTCGATCCGCGCAGGATCGAGGGTGCGGTTGGAAAGTCATCGGGGCCGATCGTCCCGATCCATTGCCCCGCCGTTTCGGCCGCTGCTATAGTGGCGCGACCCCCGGCCCGGACCGCCCCGCTCGACGTCCGATCTCGGCCCGGAGGCGGACTCATCAGCCCAGCGGCAACCCCGCACGATCGGTTCGGAGCTCTCAAGTTTTGATGGATGCGAAGCAGGTGTGGCGCGCCGCCCTCGGCGAGCTGCAGGTCTCCCTCTCCCCCGCCAACTTCGAGACATGGCTGAAGGACACGCAGCTGGTGGAGGTTGAGGACAACCGCTACCGGATCTCCGCACCCAACGGTTTCGCACGGGACTGGCTCGACAATCGATACCGGCCGCTGATCAGCCAGACGCTGGCAAAGGTCGTCGGGGGAACGGTTCAGCTCGAGTTCATCGTCGCCGATGCCTCAGGCCCGCTGCCCGACCAGGTCGACGAGGAAACGCGGGTCGCGATGCCGCCGCTCTCCGCGGGCGGCAACGCCATCAACCTGAACAGCCGCTACACGTTCACCAACTTCATCGTCGGCAGCGCCAATCGCCTGGCACACGCGGCGGCGCTGTCGGTCGCCGAGCGTCCGGGGCACGCGTACAACCCGCTCTTCCTCTACGGCGGCGTGGGGCTTGGCAAGACGCACCTCATGCACGCCATCGGCAACGCGGTGGCCGGCAAGTTCCCGCGCAAGCGCATCCTGTACGCGACGAGCGAGAAGTTCACGAACGACTTCATCAACTCGATCCGCGAGCAGAAGATGGAGGACTTCCGGAATCGCTATCGGCGCATCGACGTGCTCCTCATCGACGACATCCAGTTCATTGCCGAGCGCGAGCGAACGCAGGAGGAGTTCTTCCATACCTTCAACGCCATCCACGAAGCCGGCAAGCAGGTCGTTCTCAGCTCCGACCGGCCGCCGAAGGCGATCACGACCCTGGAGGAGCGCCTCCGCAGCCGGTTCGAGTGGGGCCTCATCGCCGACCTGACGCCGCCCGACCTCGAGACGCGCATCGCGATCCTGCGCAGCAAGGCGGAGGATCAGCTCCACCTGATCCCGTCCGAGGTCATCGACTTCATCGCCCGCAAGGTGGTGAGCAACGTGCGAGAGCTCGAGGGCGCCCTCAACCGGGTCGTCGCCTATGCCTCGATGAGCGGCATGCCCGTCAACATCGAGCTGGCGTCGGCGGTCCTCTCCAACGTCATGTACAACCCGCGCAAGAAGTCGATCACGCCGCAGCGCATCGTCCGCGCCGTGGCCGACTACTACGGCGTCAACCTCGATCAGCTGCGCTCGTCGAAGCGAGACCGCGCCATCGTCGTGCCGCGCCAGATCGCCATGTTCCTGATCCGCGAGGAGACCGATATCAGCCTCCTGCGCATCGGCGCCGAGCTGGGCGGTCGAGACCACTCGACCGTCCTCCACGCGTACGACAAGATCGCGCGGGAGCTCCAGGAGAACGACGAGATGCGACGCGAGATCAGCGCCGTGCGGGAGATGATCTACTCCGAGTGAGCATCCGGCGTCGGATGCCCGTTCTCGGCTCGGGCCGGTTCGAAAGATCGGTTTTGGTGGATAAGTGGCTCGTTCTGGTGGATATCTCGCTGCCGATGTGGACAATCGTCCCGTCGGCCATGGCCGATCGGTACCCTGCATCCACAGCGACGGGCGATTCGTCCACCACGTACCAGCAACCAGGTGGCGGATATCCGCCGGCGGCGCGGGGTTGTCGACACGTGCCGGCCGCGCTCAGCGGAGCAGGCGAAGCGGGCCCTCATCCACACCGTCCACACGCCTACTAGGGACGGCGACGGATGAGTATTCTGAAGGTGAACCGATAGAGCAATGGAGCGAACCGTGGATATCCGATCCATGGAGCAGCAGGTGAGGTCGGCATGAACATCTCGGTGATGCAGGAAAACCTGGCACGCGGCCTCGCGACCGTCAGCCGCGCGGTGAGCAGCCGTGCCACCCTGCCGGTGCTGGCCAACGTGCTGCTCAAGACGGAGAACTCCGGGCTCAAGCTGACCGCCACCAATCTCGAGATCGGGATCAACTGCTGGGTTCCGGGCAAGGTCGCCGAGGAGGGCGAGATCACGGTCCCAGCCAGGCTGCTGACGGACCTCGTGGCATCGCTCCCCAACCAGCGGATCGACCTCGCGCTGTCGCCGAAGGATCGGACCCTCAAGCTCACCTGCGGGAACAATCGCTCGAGCATCAAGGGCATCGAGGCCGATGAGTTCCCTGTCGTGGCGGCCATCGGCGATGCGCCGGCCACCAGCGTCGACGCCCGCGTCCTGCGGGAGGCGCTCGGCGAGGTTGTGTTCGCCGCCGCCTCGGACGAGAGCCGGCCCATCCTGACCGGCGTGCTCACGAAGCTGACCGGCGACAAGATGACGCTGGCCGCGGCCGACAACTACCGCATCGCGGTGCGGACGCTGACCCTCGACAAGCCGGTGAACCCGGAGATCACGATCGTGGTGCCGGGCCGCTCGTACGCCGAGCTGATGCGCATCCTGCCCGATGCGGAGGCGCCCATCGAGATCACGGTCACCCCGAACAAGAGCCAGGTCCTCTTCCACGTCACCGGCACCGACCTCGTCAGCCGTCTCATCGAGGGGCAGTTCCCGAACTACGAGCCGGTCATCCCGGCCAGCCACAGCTCCCGCGCGGTCATCGATCGCGAGGCCTTTCTGGCCGGCACCCGTCGGGCCAGCATCTTCGCCCGCGACAGCGCGAACATCGTGAAGATCGAGATCGGTAGCGACGACGCCAACGGCTCCGGCATCGCCATCACCGCGCATGCCGCGGACGTTGGCGACAACGCCGACACGGTCGACGCGTCCGTCGAAGGCTCGCCGACGGCCATCGCCTTCAACGCTCGCTACCTCATCGACGTGCTCAGCAACCTGGGCAGCGACGAGGCCGCCCTCGAGCTGTCGGGCCCGCTTGCGCCCGGCGTGATCCGCGGCATCGGCAAGGACGACTACGTCCACGTCATCATGCCGGTGCGGACCGCGTCGTAGGAGCCCTCATGGCCCTGCGCGCCGCGCCGCGCGCCGCCGAAGCCACCATGGTGCTGACGCGGCTGAAGCTCGTCGACTTCCGCAGCTATGCGGCCGCGGAGATCGAGCCCGATGCCGGGCTCACGGTCGTGGCCGGGCCGAACGGGACGGGCAAGACGAACCTGCTCGAGGCGATCCACACCACGATCGTCGGCCGCTCGCACCGCGCCGGCGCCGACGCCGAGCTGGTTCGCCACGGGGCGCCGTTCGCGCGGGTCCGGCTCGAGCTGGGTGGCGCGACCGCCATCGAGCTCGTCCTGCCGGGCGTGGATCCTCCCGCCGAAGTGCACAAGCGCCTCCAGGTCAACGGCGTGTCGCGCCGCGCGGCCTCGCTGGCGGAGGTCGCGCGGGTCGTCCTGTTCCGGCCGGAGGAGATGCTTCTCCTGGTGGGCTCGCCGGGCGACCGCCGCCGCTTCCTGGACGGCATCGTGGCGCAGCGCGACCGCCGCGCGGCCCGGGACCTGATCGAGGTGTCACGGGTCGTCGCCCAGCGCAACGCGCTGCTGCGTGCGATCAGGGCGGAGGAGGCGCCACTGGACGCCCTCGCGTTCTGGGACGAGAAGCTCGCGCTGACCGGCGCGCGGGTCATGCGGGCTCGCCTGGAGGTGCTCGCGGGGCTGCTCGGGCGGATCGGCCCGCTGCACGACGCGGTCGCCAGCCCCGACGAGCACGGAGGCGCCGTTCGGCTGGCCTACGTCGACGGCCTGAAGGAGGCCTGGCCGGATCGGTCCGACCCGGCGGAGCGGATCCCGGGCGACGACGAGCTGGCCGCCGCTTACCGCCTCCGGATCGCGGACATGCGGCAGAAGGAGGCCTGGAACGGCGTCAGCCTGGTCGGGCCGCAGCGCGACGACCTCCGCGCCGAGCTCGGCGGGCGGGATGTCGCGGCCCACGCCAGCCGTGGCCAGCAGCGGACGATCATCCTGGCCATGAAGCTTGCGGAGACCGACCTGCTCGGCGTCGATGGGCTCCGGCCCATCGTCCTGCTCGACGACGTCTTCAGCGAGCTTGACCCTGACCGCGCCTCACGCCTGTCCGCGCTGCTCACGCGGCGCGGACAGGTGATCGTGACCACCGCGGATCCGGGCACCCTGGAGGGTGCGCGCAGGCGCGAGGCTGCCGTCTGGCGCATCGAGGACGGGGCGCTGGTGCCGGAGGCATGACCGAGACCGGGACCGGCCGCGGAGAGGCCGGTCTGGCCGTCCAGCGCGCTCTCAACGCGTGCGTGGGGCCGGGCGGCGCGGAACAGCTGGCCCTGGCCCAGGTCCGCCTGGCATGGGCCGAGGTGGTCGCCGACGCGCGCCTCGAACGTGGGCCGCTCACCAGCCGGGTGCGTCGCGTGACCGGTGGCACGGCGCATGTCGAGGCCTCCGATGCGATGCTTGCGCAGGAGCTGACCCTCCGTGCCGATGCGCTGACGTGGGCCGTCAACGAGCGGATGCGCGGCAGGCCGGGGGCGACCATCGTGCTGGTTGGAGTGGCCGTATCGGTGGGTCGAAGCGGCGCCTGACCCGTCCCTATACTGCCCCCGAGCACTCATCACGAGCACCCGGGCCGGCCCATGAGCAACCGCCTCGCGACCAGGATCGGACTTCAGTCCGCGGAGGAACGGCCGGCCGACGCATTCGACCTGACGACCTTCCATGAGCCCTCGGTGGGGGCGCTGGCACGGACGAAGGGCAGCCTGTTCCTCCTAGCCCAGCTGACCGGCGGCAGCTCGCACCTGGCCAGGGCCGCCCGAGAGGCGCTCGACGCGATCCAGCGCGACTACTACTACGACCTGTCCGCCGGCGTCGTGGTGTCCCTTGCGAAGGCGCTGGCCGGCGCGAACCGGCGCCTCTACCACGGCCGCAAGCGACTCGGCATCCCGAGGCGCTCGGGCGTGAGCATCGTGGCGGTGGTCGTGCGCGGGCACGAGGCCCACGCCGCCAAGCTCGGTCCCGCCAGCGCCGTGATCGTCCGCGACGGCCGGATGTACGAGGTGCCGCCCCCGCCCGCCGTGACCGAGGAGGACCCACGCGTCCGTCGCCGACGCGTGGCTGCCTCGCTGGGCGAGGCGCTCGAGGTCGAGCCCTACACCTGGCAGGGCGCGTTGGCCCCGGAAGACCGCATCGCGCTCGTCAGCCGCCACTTCGCGCATACCGTCGGGGTCGAGGAGCTGAAGCGGGCGCTCGGTGCCATGCGGCCGGGGCAGGCGGTGGAGCACCTCCAGCACGTCTTCGCCATTCGCGGAGGATCCGGCTCCGACGGCATCATGGCAGTCGAGGTCACGGAGCTGCCGTCCACGGCGACCACCCATCATCTCGAGCCGGTCAGGCCCGCCGAGCCGTTCGCCGGCCTCCCGGACCAGAGCCCCGTCCCGCTGGCCGACGCGATCGGGCGGGGACTGCACCGCGCCGGCGGCGCGGCCGAGGGCGCCAGGTCCGCGCTCGGCCGGGGACTGCTGACGCTGATGAGCTGGATCCTCGCCTTCGTGCCGCACCGGCGCCCGGAATACCCGCGAACCATCCCGCGGACCGCGGAGCGCGAGCAGGGCCGGCGCCGGCGGCTCGGGCTTGCCGGCATGGTCGTCGTGGCCTCTATCCTGGCGGTCGGCTCGACGGTTGCCGCCCTCCCGGCCGTGAAGCCGACGGACGCCATCCCGCGAGCCGCCATCGCCCGGGAATCGATCGCCCGGGCGGTGGAGCTGGTTGCGTCGGTCGAGGAGCGCGTCGACGGCGCCGACCTCGTGGATCGCGATCCCGAGCAGGCCGTTGAACTCCTCGCCGATGCGCACGCGGCGGTCGAGCGCGCAGCCGAGGTCGGCGTCGCGGGCGCCGAGCTCGAGCCGCTCCGTCGCCGGATCGGTCGTCGCCTGGACGCGCTCTACGGGGTCGCGCGGGTCGACGTTGGACTGCCGGTCGTCGACCTGGCCGCCTCCCTGGACGACGTAGACGCCACCGACATGGTCGCGGCCAGCGACGGGTCGCTCTGGATCCTCGACTCCGGTCGTGGGCGGCTCATTCGCGCGGACACCGCCGATGGCTCGACGGCAGTCCTGTACCGAGCGGGGCAGGCGCTCGAGACGGGCGACACGCCGGGCGATCCGTGGCTGATCGCGACGGCGGCGACCGACGTCGTGGTCGTGGACCGGCAGCGAACGGCTTGGCGGATCGACCTGGCAGACCGCATCCCGCGACGCATGCCGCTCGCCGGCGCGGAGCAGATCAGCTCGGAGACGACGCTCGTCGGCGCGATCCAGCACCGGCCGCCGCTCGAGATCTTCAACCTCTACCTCGTCGACGGCGCGACGGGCATCATCCAGCGCTGGAGCCCGCCGGCCGTCATCCCGGTCACCTATCCCGACCCAGCGGAGCCGTTCCTGACCGAGGCGCCCGACCTGGACCCGCGCGACGCGCGCGACCTGCGCGTCGACGTCAACGCCTGGCTGCTCCATTCCGATACGGTCACGCGCATCGACTTCGGCTCGCCGCGCGACCAGGCCGACTATTCGCTCGACCGGCCCCCCGACGCCGACGTTCGCCCCGATCTCGACTACCGGCTGCTCGACGGCGCGACCGTCGGCGACCGCGACTTCCTGTACGTGTACGACGCGGCCAACGATCGGATCATCGCCTTCCAGCGCGCCGACGGGGCGTACGTTCGGCAGTGGATGGCGGGCGCCGATGGGGGCCTGGACGACGTGCGGGGCCTGGCGGTCACGTCGGTCAGCGACGGCCCGCCGGTGGCGTACCTGCTGACGGCGGACGGTGTCCTCCGACTCGTCCTCGAATAGCCGACGCTAGAATCGGCTCATGCCTGAGCAGCCCTTCGGCCGGGTCCGGCTCGTCGAGATGGTGGTCGAGAGCGTGCGGGTGCACATGCTCTCGAGCCAGCACGTGGTCATCCTCAAGGAGTCCGAGAAGGACCGCTACCTGCCGATCTGGATCGGGTCGTCCGAGGCGAACGCCATCGCCATGCGTCTCCAGGGGCTCTCGGCCGAGCGCCCGCTCACCCACGACCTCATGGTCAGCGTGCTCGGCGGGCTCGGGGCCAGAGTGAGCCGCGTCGTCGTCACGCATGTCACGGACGGCACCTTCCACGCCCGCCTCTACCTCGAGAACGCCGGCGGCGACGAGAGCGAGGTCGACTCGCGCACCTCGGACGCGATCGCCATCGCGGTCCGCACGGGCTCGCCGATCTACGTCGATGAGCGCGTCCTGGACGAGGCCGGTGTGGAGCCGGATGCCAGCGACGAGGAGGGCGGCGTGGACGAGGAGCGCCTGGCCGTGTTCCGGGAGTTCGTCAACTCGCTCGACGTCGACCTCGAGTCGGGCGAGAAGGGCCCTCCCGCAGAGGAGTCGTGACTATCGCCGCGCCTCCCCGAGGACCTCGCGACGCCGGAACCAGAGCGCCCATCGCAGCTTGCCGATGTCCCGGAACGTGCGGAGGATCTTGCGGAACGACGCGCCAGTGTTCGTGCCCGCGGCCCGCGGGTAGTGGTTGACCCCGACCTGCACGATCCGTTCGCCCCGTGCGCGGCACTTGATGAGGAGCTCAGCCGACAGGAACGGCGACTCCGTCTCGAGAGGAAGCCCGTCGAAGACCTCGCGTCGGAACAGCTTCATGGCGCAGTCGATGTCGCGCACGCGCAGGCCGAAGAGAACCGACACGATGGCGTTGTAGGTCTTGGCGATGAAGATGCGATGCGGCGGATCACGTCGCTTGATCCGGTAGCCGATGACGGCGCCGACGCGGCGCCCTCCCGGATCGCCGAGGCGATCGAGGAGGCGGGACATCTCGGCAAGGTCGAACTGGAGGTCGCCGTCGCTGAAGCCGATCAGCTCGCCCGACGCGTTGGCGAAGCCGGCGCGCAGCGCGCCGCCGTAGCCGCGGTTCGCCTGGTGGTGGACCCGGACGCGGGGATCGGCCGCGACCAGCGCATCGGCCAGCTGTGGCGTGCGGTCGGTCGACCCATCGTCGACGATGAGCACCTCGAGCGAGCCACCGACCAGAGGGCCGATCTCCGAGAGCGCGCGCCGGACGGTCTCCTCGACGTTCTCCTCCTCGTTGTAGGCGGGGAAGAAGAAGGTCAGGCGCGGGCGGGCGGCAGCGGCATCGGTCACGAACGGGGTCCCTCGACCAGGAGCAGGCGGGTAAAGCCGCGCAGGGTGTTGACCGTGCTCAGCTCCCAGCGGGCCATGACCGCGCGACGCTCCCAGTCGGGGAGAACCACGTAGACGGGGCGCCGGCCGAAGTGGGCCCGGATCGCGTTGTTCATCGTACGGTACCCGTCGTCCAGGATGTCCCGCTCGTCAATGATCGTCAGGTCCGGGCGCTCGCCGAGCACCCAGCGGTGGTGCCACAGTGCCGTGCTGTAGCTCCACCAGCTGACGACGACCGCATTGGGTGGCAGCAGGGCATGGACCGATGCCACCCACGCGTCCGCATCACGGTTGTCGCTCTCGTCATGCGCCTCGTAGCCGGTCACCAGCGACGCAGCAGGCGCCCCGGTGCCGAGCGCCAGCACCAACGCGGCGGCCAGTGCGGCCACACGGCGGCGCGCGTCCCTGGTCGGGGCCAGCCGGCGGGCGACCTCCGCCATGGCCCTCGCGCACGCCGCCGCGATCATGGCCAGCCCCACGCCCAGGAGCGGCGAGAGGACCACGACCGTCGGCATGTAGTAGCGATCGATGTCGCCGTCGCGGAAGTTCATCGAATACAGGACGTTGGCGATCACGAACAGGAACAGCATGGCGAAGGTGCCGAGGCTCCGGGCGGCCACCACGGCGGCTCCGATGGCGACGACCAGCCAGCCGGGTGGGACGAACTGGGCGGCGAGCACACGCTCCACGTCCGCCAGCTTGATGTCGAGGTCGGAGAGCGGCGAACGGAATTCGCGGAACAGGCCGGTGAACTGCTCGGCGAAGACCAGGTACCGGAAGCGGTCCCACGTATCCGGCCGGGCGTAGAAGAGCGGCGGCTGCGGATCGCTGATGGCGCGCAGCCAGAGGAGCGCGTAAGGACCCACGAGGCCGATGGCGAGCACGACCGCGCACGCGACAATCAGCCGCCAGCGTCGCCAGAACCGGCGATCCACGACGAACAGCCAGACGGCGATCCCCACGGCGAGCAGCCCGACCAGCGGATGCGCGCCGATTCCGACGCCGAACGCGGCCGCCGCCCCCACCAGCCAGGCGCCGGCATGGGTGGACCCTGCCCGTTCGGCGGCGCGCCAGGTGAAGAGCAGCCAGACGACGATCGCGACGAACAGCACGTTGACCGCGTGCACGTCGGCGCGCGTCGCGTTCTCCCACGGCTCGGGGGCGAAGGCGAACGCTGCGCCCGCGATGCCGGCGGCCGCCGCGCGCAGCACGCGCGCCCGTTCGGCGATGAGGTGGCCGGCGATCAGGGTCACGAAGCCGCCGGCCAGCGCGACGCACACCGCGGAGAGGAGGTTCATGCGCCAGGCGACTTCGCCGATCGGGAGCCGAGTCCACAGCCAGCCGACGATCTCGTAGGTCGGGAAGCCGGTCGGGTGGAAGATCGACAGGGTCGGGGGCACGGTCTGGGCCTCGCCGGTGTCCCAGAAGCCGGTCGACGGCAGCATCGTGCGGAGATAGATTCCGAACGCGAAGACCACCACCGCCGCGGCGGCGAACGCCACGCCATTGTCCGCGTACGGGACCCACCCGGCTGCAACCCGGCCCGGCCCGGGGCCGTCCGAGGCTCGATGTATACTCACGGCCACCTTGGCGCGCGTACCGATGCGGCGTTCCCACCGAGGGCGCCGAACCTGATGACCCGTGGCCCCGTCGGCCGACGGGGCGCGGGGGTCCTCGACACTGTCCGGCGGCTCAATGCCGGCACGATCCTCATGGCGCTCCTCGTCCTTGGGCTTGCCCTGCGCGTCTTCATCGCCGGTTTCTACCTGCCCATGAGCGGACTCGCGAACGACGTCGGCACGTTCAACGCGTGGGGGCAGCGCCTCGCAAGCCTTGGGCCAGCCGAATTCTATGAGCCCGGATACTTTGCCGACTACCCGCCGGGGTACATGTACGTTCTGTGGCTGCTGGGATTCGCCGGCGCCGCCCTCGGCCCACTGGTGGGTCAGAACGCGACTGGCGGATTGGTGAAGGTTCCGGGCATCCTCGCGGACATCGGCGTCGCATGGCTCCTCTTCGTCATCTGCCGGCGCTGGGGCACCGAGCTCGTCGAGCGAACCCGCTTCCGCGTCGGCGGCGAGCTGCTCGGGATCGCGGCGGCCGCCATCTACCTGTTCAATCCCGGAACGATCTTCGACGCCGCGGTGTGGGGCCAGATCGACTCAGTCGGGACACTGATCGTGCTCGCGGCGATCTATGCACTCGGGCGGGGCTGGACCGAGGTGGCCGCATTCGGCGCCGTCGCCGCCCTTTTGGTCAAGTTCCAGTTCTCCTTCCTGGTGCCGATCGTGGCGATCGTCGGCATCCGACGTCACTTCCTCGGCCGCTCGACCGATGCCGCGCACGACGGGCGGCGCGATCCGCTGCGAGCGCTCAGCTCGCTGGCGGTCGGCATCGGTGCGCTGACCATCCTGATGCTTCCCTTCGGCATGGTTCTCTACACGCCGCTCGAGGGAGGGGATCCCGCGGGTCTGCTGGGGTTCCTGCCCGCGGCTGACCCCAACCGCAGCCTGATCGGCAAGCTCGTCGAGGCCGCCGGCACCTACACCGGGCTCACCGAGAACGCGTTCAACCTGTGGCGGAACCCGTTCAGCGGTCTCGGCGACACCTTCCAGCGAGGGACCGATTCCGGCGACGCGCTTGCTCTCGGCTCGGCGGTCTTGAGCTGGCAACAGGTGGGCATGATCCTCTTCGCCGCCGTCGCACTGATCGCGATGGTACAGGTCGCCCGCCGTGACGACCTGCGCGGGATCCTCCTCGCCGCGCTGCTCCTCTCGATCGCCTTCTTCGTCCTGCCGACGCGCGTCCACGAGCGCTACCTGTTCCCGGCCCTCGCGCTCGCTGCGCCGATGGTCCTCTCCGGCCGCGCCTGGCCGTGGATCTACGCGGCGCTCACGATCGTGTTCTTCGCGAACGTGTATTGGGTCTACACCGAGGACTGGTCGTTCACCGGCACGGTCATAAACCCGGGCGCGCACGGCAGCCCGATGCCACAGAGCGATCTCCTCACCTCGACGCTCCTGACCGATTGGGGCATCTGGCTGCTGTCGCTCATGGCGGTCGTCGTGCTCGGCGTCGTCGCCTGGCACACCGTGCGCCAGCGCGCCCCGAGCGCAGAGCAGGAGCCGATGCCGGTCCCCGCGCCGCTGCGGTCGGCGAGTGCGCCACTGGCCCGGGAGCGGGCCGCCAGGCCCGACAGCAGGCCAGAGCCGCAACCCGGCCGTGCGCTGCTGCCCTGGCTCGCCCGCAACCCGGCCGATGCCTACCTCCGCGAACCAGGCCGGCGGCTCGATCGGCGCGACGCGCTCATCCTGCTCGGGCTCGTCGTCTTCGCGCTGGTCTTCCGGCTCTGGCGCCTCGACGTGCCCCGCGGCCACCATTTCGACGAGGTCTACCACGCCCGATCGGGGGTCGAGTGGCTCGCCAACTGGCAGAACGGCTGGAATCGCGACGTCTATGAATGGACGCACCCGATGCTGGCCAAGTACCTGATCGCGGCCGGGATCGTGGTCGCCGACCCGAACAAGGTCGTCGGCAGCTCTGAGCTCGACGAGCCGTCGCCGGCGGTCGCGGTAGCGCCCGAGCGCTCGTCGCTCGGACGGCATCGCTCGATCGTCTTCACGGCGCCGGCCGGTGGATCCACGATCGTGGCCGGCGACGCCGAGACGGGCGAGGAGGTCGCGCGCTGGGACGCCGCCGGCCCGATCGCCAGCCTCGCCTACGACGGTGACGCTCCGCGCCTGCTGGTCGGCCGCGCCGACAGCGGCACGGTCGAGACGTTCGAGCTCGCCGGGCTCCTCGCCTCGCCAGACGGCCGCGCGCCGCCGGCAGGTCCGCCGATCGTGACGGAGCTGGCCGCCGTGAGCCAGGTCGACGTGCCGCGCGAGGGGGCCGTGCTCCTGTTTCGCGGCCCCGACGGGGTGGCCCTTGCGGACCGGGCAACCGACGACGTGCGTGGCATCGCAGCCGGGTCGTACGGCGGGGTCGCCTACGTCCAACCCATCGGCGAGGAGAGCGGGTCGGTGGCTGCCACGGACGCGGCCCGCAACGCGATCGTGTTCATCGACGCGGAAACGCTCGAGCTGCGACTCGACGACGAGGGCGGGGAGCTCGGCGTCGTGCCGATCGAGGCACCGCTCATCGGCCCGCTGCTGACGAGCGGCGGCGGCGAGGACCAGCAGCTGCTGGCCCTCACCGGCGCATTGCCGGCAGGTGACGAGCACCCGGCGACGATGGGCGGCCTGGCGTCGCTCGACGCCGATGCGCAGACGGTGCATGACGTGGTCCCCTTGCCAGGCGCGCCGTCGCTCATCGGGCGCCAGGTCGTGGCGGACATCGTGTACGTGGCCGGCGTGACCCCTGGAGGGGAGCCGGTCGTCTGGCCGATCGAGCCGCACGTCGACATTCGAGGCGACACCAGCGCCGGGCTCGCCGCCTTCGACGAGACGTCGCTGCCGGGTCCCGCGCTGGCGATGGGTTTCGATGCCAGCACGGACGGCCAGGGCGACGACCATGGCAGGCTCCTGGTCAGCACCGGCGACGGCGCGCTGGTTCGAGTCGATGCCGGGAGCAACGCGTTCGCCTGGCGCCTGGCCGGAGTCGTCTTCGGGACGTTGCTGGTGGGGCTTGTGTACCTGCTGGCCGCCACGATGTTCAGCCGGCGTCGGATCGCTGCACTGGCCGCGGCCTTCGTGGCAATCGACGGCATGAGCTACGTCATGAGCAGGGTCGCCATGAACGACATCTTCGTCGCGGTCTTCATCACGGGCGGCTACCTCCTCTTCTGGCAGGTCTGGTCCGGCCGATGGACGCGCAGCGCCTGGTGGGCGCTGCCGCTGGTCGGCGTCCTCATCGGTCTGGCGGCCGCAACCAAGTGGGTCGGCTTCTACGCCCTTGCCGGGATCTGGGTCCTCGTCCTGGCCAGGTCGGACCTCGGCCGGCTGCTCCTGGTGGCCCTCGTCGCGTTCGCGGCGGTGGTGGGGGGCGTCGGGGCGCCCTGGCCCTTCCTGCTGGCGATGCTGCTCCTGCTGGCCATCGCCCTGGCGATCGTGCATGCGCGTCCGATCCACGTCGACCTCGATGCGGCAAGGCTCGCGCTGCCGGCGACGGGCGTCGTGCTCGGCGGGGTGGGACTCGCCTTTGCGTTGGCCTACGGGAGCGTCGACGGTCGCCCGCCGGGCAGCGCCGTCGAATACGTCTTCAGCGTCCTGGCCCGCGGTGCCCAGGCCGGCTGGCCGGCATTCCTCATGCTCTCCGTGGCGGCCATGCTCCTGGCCTGGCGCGCGTGGAGCTCGCTGCGCGACCCGCGCTCCGATGCCCGCTGGTGGGACCCGGCCCAGATGGGGGGCTTCGCGTGGGCTTGGGTCGGCGCGTGCCTCCTCGTGATCCCGCTGACCGTCTACGCGTTGAGCTATGTCCCGTACCTGGAACTCGGGCATACCTTCGCGCTCGCAGGGGGACCGGGCTACGGCTGGTCGATCGACGAGCTGCACTCGCAGATGTTCGGCTACCACTACGGGCTGACCGCGGGCCATGCCAGCGCATCCCCCTGGTGGAGCTGGCCGCTGGCGCTGAAGCCGACCTGGTTCTTCAGCGGCAGCTACGACGCCCGCCAGATCGCGGTCATCTACAACGGCGGCAATCCGATCCTGTTCTGGGCCGGCGTGCCGGCGATCGCGGCCTGCGCCGTCTTCGCGTGGCGTCGCCGGTCACCCGCCCTCGTCCTGATCGTCGCAGCGTTCGCCTTACAGCTCGTTCCCTGGACGCGGATCGAGCGCGCCACCTTCGCGTACCACTACCTGACGGCGGTGATCTTCGCGATGATCGCGGTCGCCTACGTCGTCGACGAACTGCTGCGCCGGCCCGCCTGGCGCGATGTGGCCATCGGCTACCTGGCGCTGGTCGTGGTCGCGGCGGTGCTCATCTACCCGCTCGGCTCCGCACTGGCGATGCCCGATTGGTACATCAATGCCGCCCGCACCCTGCCGCCGTGGAACTACGCCTTCCAGTTCCCCGATCCGCCGCAGGGCGAGCGCGGCGAGCTGCTGAGCCTCTCGGGCCTGAAGCTCGTGGCCGGAGCGGTTCTCGCGGCTGCGGCCGTCGCCTGGTCGCTGCGCGGCCGCGCACTGTGGCCGCCCCTGCTCGAGCTGATCGCGGCGCGCCGCAAGGTCCGCGAGTAGCCCGCGGTCATCGCCGCCGGGAGGCGGTCACAAGGATCACGATTCCGGCCAGCACGAGCAGGCCCGGCCATATCAGTCCCCAGTTGATGGCGGGCAGGTACTCGCGCACGAGGAACCAAAGGCCGACGACGACCAGCCCGCCACCGACGAGCAAGGCCGTGCGCCCGTCGTCGACCCGCTCTCCATCCTCCGCCACGGGCGTCGATGCTTCGCCGCCGCCGTCGTCTCCCAGTGTGGGAGCCGCCGCGGAGCGCGGCGGCTCCTCGGGGACGACGATCCAGGCCACGATGTACGCGAGCAGCGCCGCGCCCCCGGTGAGCGGGACGAGCAGCGCCCAGGCGATGCGGACGAGGGCGTGATCGGCCCCGATCCAGTTCGCGAGGCCGGCCGCGACGCCGCCGATCATGGCATCGCGCGATCGGGTCAGCCGCCGGTTCACTCGCAGCCTCCTTCGGGGTTGAGCGAGAAGCTCGCCGCGTTGCCGTCGATGGCCAGGCTGATGTCGGCATCGCCCTCACCGGTCAACCAGGTGTCGCCCTGCCGCGTCAGACCCAGGTCGTCCAGGTTGTGGCTGAAGGTGACGTTCGCCTCCTCGATCGTGATGGCCACGACCGCGCCGTCCGGCGCACACAGATCGAGCGAGCCGGCGTTCATCTCGACCGTTCCGACCAGGCTGGTCGACGCGTCGGCAACGATGGAGAGCGAGCCGGCGTTGGCGTCGATGCCCAGGTCCGCGATCCGGGCGCCGGCCAGTCCGACGTTGACGTCGCCCGCGTTCGCGTCGATCACGAGGCTCGACAGATCCGCGCCGGCGAGCTCCAGCTCTGACGACGCCGCATTCGCATCCACTGTCAGGTCGAGGGTCGTTTCCCTCGGCAGCACGACCTCCCATTCCTGGCGGCTGTCCTCGGTGAAGGGGATGAACCCGCCGCCCTCGACGCTGACGCGCAGCGAGTCGCCGTCGGCGGTGATCTGCGGCTCGTTGTCCCCCCCGTGGCGGGCCTCGACGCTCCATGCCGAGCCTGCTGCCGTCGAGACCGCCAGGTCGCCGCAGCTGAAGTCGAGCACGACCTCAGCGTCGCCGTCGAAGCTGCCCTCGCTGGTTGCCGCCTCGGTCGGCTCACCGCCGCAGCCGATGTCGAGCCCGTCCGGGATGCCGGCCACCAGCGTGCCGGCGAGACCACCGGCCACCAACCCGCCAGCAGGGTCGCCACGAGCCCGAATGGCGTGCGCGACGCGATCACCGACAGGCCGATGACGACCAGCAGCAGGGGCCACAGCCGCCAGGCCTGTCGGGCCGATTCCTCAGGGATCAGCGCCGCCTGGATCGCCAGTGCCACCACGCCGGCGGTGATGAGGGCGACGCCCCAGAAGGCGAAGCCGCGGTTGACCTGCATGTGCTCGGGATCTCCTGTCTCGGCCCACACCATACCCTCGGCCGGTCTCAGGCGATGTCCAGGGTCCGCTCGAGGCCGCCGAGGATCAGATCGAGCCCGTACTCGAACTCGTCCGCGTAGTCGTACCCGGGCTTCATGGCGTGCTCGGTGATGAACGCGGCGAGGTTCGGGTAGGCGTTGAGGGGGAATGGCGCGAGCATGGTCTGCGACAGCTCGACAATGTCATCCGTGGATTCGAACGGCAGGTTCATCTTCGTGAGGGCGAAGCCGTAGATGTAGCCGTCCAGCACGGAGTACGCGTGGGCCGCCATCGCCATGTCGAAGCCTGCCGCGCGCAGGCTGCCGATGACCGCATCGTGGTGTCGCAAATTGGCCGGACCGGGGTTGGTCCGCGACTCCATCAGGCCGATGGCCCATCGGTGACGGGACAGCACGTCGCGGAGCGAGATCGCGCGCTCACGCATGGATGCCTTCCAGCCGACAGTGCTGGGAGGCAGGCCGACCTCGCCGAAGACGAGATCGACGAGGCCATCCACGAGGTCGTCCTTGTTGGTCACGTGGCGGTACAAGGCCATCGGCCCCACGGTGAGCTCCTCGCCGAGCCTGCGCATGGTGAGCGATTCGATCCCGCCCGCATCGGCAAGCGCCATTGCCGCGCTCAGGACCCTGTCTCTCGTCAACTTGATCCGGCGCTCAGCCCGCCCCGTGGCCTGCGTACTCATCGGCTCCTCCACCTCGCTAGCGTACTCGCAACTTCGGGCTTGACGGGCCCTTGTGTACAGCGTAGTGTACAGCATACGCTTTGACAGCTTGCCCTTCTGGTACCTCTTCTATCGATCACGCCTCGTTCCGCGAGCCCTGGCCGCGTGGGGCATCGCCGGATACGCGATCTTCGCCAGCGGAGCGGTGCTGGAGATCCTTGGATCCGAGGTTGGCCTGATCCCGTCGGTTCCGGCCGGCCTGTTCGAGATGACTATCGGGATCTGGCTGATCGCCGGGGGATTCAGCTCACCGGTGACTGCTTCTCGCAGTGTTCGCGCGGACGCGTCGATCGCGGTGGCGACATGATCGGCGTGGACGCCGCGCGGGCGCCGTACCCCGCCCGTCTCACCATCGACTATCCGGACCGTCCCGAACGCCTCTCCACGTTCCTCCGGCTCATCTGGATCATCCCGATCGCCGTCATCCTGGCCCTGCTCACCGCGAGCGGGATCCAGACCACGGTCACCGAGGCCGGCGAACGGCTGGCCAGCACCGGTGCCGGCCTCGTGGCCAGCCTGGCGATCGCGACGACGCTGATGATCGTCGCTCGGGTGCGCTACTCGCGGTGGTGGCTCGATTTCGCCCGGGAGCTGACCCGCTTCGGGACGCGGGTCGGGGCCTACCTGGGCCCGCTCACGGATCGGTACCCGTCGACCGTCGATGAGCAGTCCGTGCATCTCGAGATCGAGTACCCGGACGTCGGGCGTGACCTCAATCGCTGGCTGCCGCTCGTGAAATGGCTGCTCGCCATTCCGCACTACGTCGTCCTCGCCGTGCTCTGGATCGGCGTCGTCGTCGCGGTCGTGGTCGCTTGGTTCGCGATCCTCATCACCGGGCGCTATCCCAGGCCGCTCTTCGACTACGTCGTGGGGGTGGGCCGATGGAGCCTGCGGGTCAACGCCTACGCCTTGCTGCTGGTCACCGACCGATACCCGCCATTCAGCCTCAGAGAAGGGAACTGACCATGACGGACCTCTCCGATAGCCACCACATCACCGCCTCCGGACATCTCCCAAGCTCGCCCGAGGCGGAGGGCCTCACGGGCCAGAACTTTGCCAAACGGAAGGCGAGGAAGTCCAACAAGTCCTCCTACGACCTTGCAACCACAGCCCGCCTGTGGCAGGTGAGCGCCGATCTCGTCCGCCTCCGAGCCGGCGCGCAGCCGGCGAAATTCGCCGCCGTGCGCACGTGCTTGACACGGCCCGAGGACCGGTCGTAGACTCCGCCGGCACCACGGACTGCGGCTGACGCTGCCCACGGGTGTCCGGCGATCAACCAACCAGCACAGAGGAGCGATCTGACGGCAATGCACTTCCGCATCTGCGCCAGCAACGCGCCCCGACTCGCGCCTACCGGCAGTGGAGTCGATGGGAGATCTGTGCCCTGGTCGAGGTAGAGCAACGGCGGTGAGACCGCCGACGCAGACACCACGAGCCGTGGGCCAGGTCGGGTCCACGGTTTTTTGTTGCCCCACGGGGGCAACGCGAGAGCCGCGGACCGGGAGCGACGGGCCGCGGCTCCTCCCGTTTCCTGGCCCCCAACCGACAGCACACGACGGGATACGACGATGATCGAGGTCATGGACGAACCGAAGAGCACAACGCCGATGCCGACGCCGGTGCGTGAGCCGCTGCGCCGTGTCGGCCCACCCCCGTCGGGAGAGCAGCCGGCGCTGCTGATCGAGCACGCCACCAAACGGTTCATCGTGGGCCGCAAGAAGAAGGCGGTCGTCGCGGTCAACGACGTGACGATGTCGATCCGGCGCGGCGAGATCTACGGAATCCTGGGCGCCAACGGATCGGGCAAGAGCACGCTCATTCGCCTGGTCAGCACGCTGCTGACGCTGGACGGCGGCAGGGTCGAGGTGCTCGGCCAAGACATCGTGCGCGACGAGATGGCGGTCAAGCAGCTCATCAACCGGGTGAGCGTCGACGCGGCGTTCTTCAAGAAGCTGTCCCCGCACGAGAACCTCGCCTACGCGGCGCGGCTCTACGGCCTGGACGCGAAGAGGGCCCGGGTAGAGGCGATCGCCATCATGGCGCGGCTCGGCATCGGCGAGAAGCGGCTGAGCCGCCCGGTCGAGCAGATGAGCCGCGGGATGCAGCAGAAGGTCGCGATCGCGCGGGCGCTGCTGACGAGCCCCACGGTCCTGCTGCTCGACGAGCCGACGACGGGTCTCGACCCGCGGTCGAAGCTCGACGTGCAGACCTTCATCGAGGAGGTGCGTGACACGCACGACGCAACGATCCTGCTGACGACGCACGACCTCGACGAGGCCGAGCGGCTCTGCGACCGGATCGCCCTGCTCAACGACGGCCGGGTGGTCGCCGAGGGAACGCCGGCGGAGCTGATGTCCCTGGTTAACAGGGACTACGGCAAGGAGCCGACGCTGGAGAGCGTGTTCATGACGTTCACCGGCAAGAGCCTCGACGACGATCTCGATGACGACAAGAACGACGACGACGAGTAGTGATGAAGAGAGGAGGTGATTCCCGTGCAGAGCAACCTTGACGTCCGCGTCGTGCTCAGCCTGATCGAGGAGCGTGAGTCGCGGCTGCGCCGCACGAGCCTCGCCACCCAGGTGCATGAGCACGCAGGCCGCCGCCCGGTGCGGCAGTGGATTGGTCGCCAGCTGGTGCGCTTCGGCAGCCGGCTGGCGGGCGAGCCGACGATGCGGCCGGTCCGAGCCCGATGAGGGCCGGGCCGGTTCATCGGTCCATTCAAGACTGGTAAGAGAGCAAACCGATGTCGATTGCAACGCGCGAGCTGCGGGCGAGCTTCGCCTTCGTCGAGCGCAACTTCAACCTGACGAAGCGCTACTGGGGCTGGGAGGTGGCGTGGCTCGTCTATTCGCTGGCGGCTGCGCTGGCGGTCGCCTTCATCGGCGTCGCGCAGGACGACCCGACCCTGCTCCAGGTGCTCGTGATCGGCACGATCTTCTGGAACTTCCTGTCGATCGTCTTCGGCTTCATCGGCGAGACGGTCACCTGGGAGCGCTGGGAGGGGACGCTCGAGTACACGTTCATGGCGCCGGTGCGCCGCTACACGCAGCTGGTCGGCTCGACCCTGTTCGCGGTGACCTACGCCCTGATCCAGATGCTCATCATCCTGGGCGTGATGATCGTCTTCTTCGACCTGGAGTTCTCCGGCGGCAACTTCGTGACCGCCGGGGCGTTCATCCTGCTCGGCTCGGTGAGCTTCGTGGGGGTCGGCATGATGGCGGCCATCCTGCCGCTCCTGTATGTCGAGCGGGGCGACCAGATGGTGTTCGTCATCCAGTCGATCATCCTGCTCTTCAGTGGCGTGTACTACACGACCGACGTGCTACCCGGCTGGATGCAGTTCGTGTCCCAGTTCTCACCCGGGACCTACGTTCTCGAAGGCGTCCGCGGTGGCCTGATCCACGGTCAGTCGGTGACCGAGCTGCTGCACAACGTGTGGCCGTTGGTGATCATGGGCGTCGTGCTCATCCCGCTGGGTGTGTACGTGTTCGGGATAGCCGAGCGCTACGCGAAGCGCACCGGCAAGCTCAAGCGAGTCGGCTGATGAACGGAGAGACAGCAATGCGGACCGATCCCGCCGCGGCCGAGATCCCCGGCCTCGTCCTGCGGCCCTACGCAGGCGAGGCCGATCTGGCCGAGCTCGTGCGCATCCAGAACGCGGAGTGGGAGGCTGATGGCGTCTCCTACCGCGAGACGGTCGAGGAGCAGGCAGCCTTCTTCGCGCATGTCTCCGAGCAGTTCGACCCCGCCCGCGACGTCACCGTCGCCGAAGTCGACGGCCGGATGGTCGGCCATGCGAAGCGCGAGTGGGTGGACACCAACGACGGGCTGCGCGAGCACCGGAGCGGCGGCGCGGTGGACCCGACATGGCGGCGCCGCGGGGTCGGGACGGCGCTGATGCGCGAGACCGAGCGGCGAAACGCGATGCTCGCCGCTGCCCAGCCGACCGATCGGCCGCGCGTGCACGGCTGCTTCACCGACGACCGCAACGTCGGCGGGAGGGCGCTCGCGGAGCGAGATGGCTACGAGCAGGCTCGCTGGTTCTTCGACATGCAGCGGCCCGGACTGGACCGTGAGCTGCCGGAGATCCGGGCACTGCCCGATGGCATCGAGGTGCGCCCGGTGGAGGAGTCGCAGTATCGGGCCATCTGGCGGGCTGACATCGAGGCCTTCCGCGACCATTGGGGCGGCGGCGACGAGTCCGACCAGGCGTTCCGGCGCTACCAGGACGCACCGGACTTCGATCCGTCGCTGTGGGTCGTGGCCTGGGATGGCCAGGAGGTGGCGGCGGCCTCCATCAACACGATCTACCGGCACGAGAACGAGGAGCTGGGCCTGAAGCGCGGCTGGCTCGACAGCGTCTTCACGCGGCGCCCGTGGCGCAAGCGAGGCCTGGCAACGGGCCTGATCACCCGCAGCCTGCACATACTGGCCGTGCGCGGGATCGAGGTTGCGGCCCTGGGCGTCGACGCCGACAACCCGTCGGGTGCGCTGCGCCTTTACGAATCGCTGGGCTTCGCCGTTACCGAGCGCGCGTCCGCCTGGCGGAAGCCGCTGGTCGAGGTGCCGACGTGACCGAGATCGCGCTGCCCGACGCGCCTGCATTCGCCGGGCTCCGCTTCCGGCGCTACCGCGGCGAGGAGGATCACCCCGCCATGCTGCGCGTCTACATGTCCGTGCACGAGCACGACGGCCTCGAGGAAGTGCTGACGCTGGAGAAGTTCAATCTCAACTACGCGACGCTCGTGAACTGCGACCCGGCGCGCGACATAGTCATCGCCGAGATCGATGGCGAGGTGGTGGCTTACGCCCGCGTCTTCTGGAACGCGCTCGTCGAGGGCGGCCGCTCCTACGAGAACTTCGGCTTCGTGCACCCTTCGTGGCGGCGACGGGGAATCGGTGGTTCGCTGCACCGGCATACCGAGGGTCGCCTGCGGCAGATCGCGGACTCTCACGGCGAAATCGCGCCGAAATGGTTCGGCTCCGAGGGGATCGACACCGACGCGGGCAACACGGCGCTGCTGCTCGGCGACGGCTACACCGCGGCGCGCTTCTTCTACGACATGGTTGCCCCATCGTTGGAGGACGTCGTCGCTCCGCCGATGCCCGACGGTATCGAGTTGCGTCCCGTAACCCGCGACCAGTACCGCACGATCTGGCTCGGGTCGGCCGAGGCATTCCGCGACCACTGGGGCGAGCAGGAATGGACCGATGGGGACTGGACCCGCTTCGACGCGGACCCGGACAACGCCGATCCGCGCTTGTGGCGCATCGGCTGGGACGGGGACGAGGTGGCCGGCGCCGTGGTGACGACCGTGCCTGTCGAGGAGAACGAGCTGTACGAGCGCGCCCGCGTCTACGTGGCGCAGGTCAGCGTGCGACGGCCGTGGCGACGGCGAGGGCTGGCGCGGGCGCTGCTGGCAGGCTCCCTGGTCGGTGCCCGCGAGGCGGGCTTCACGTCGGCGAGCCTGGGCGTCGACACGGACAGCCCGACCGGGGCGACAGCCCTCTACGAGTCCCTCGGCTTCGCGCCCGAGAAGACGTTCACCGCCTACCGCAAGCCGTTGTGACGGGTCCGAGCGACACCGCGCTCGCGGACCAGCACAGCCTCGGTGACGCGCCGATCCCCCGCATCGTGCTCGAGATCGCGTCGGGACGGCCGGCGGAGCTGGTGTGGCGGAACGACCTCGGCGGGATGACCTTTCGCATCGGCGACACCTTCGTGAAATGGAACCCGCCCCAGACGGGGATTGACCTCGAGCGTGAACGGTGTCGCCTGGAGTGGATCGCCGGACGCCATCCCGCTCCGCGCGTGATCGGCTCGGGCGCCGACGCCGCAGGCCAATGGCTGGTGACGGCGGCCGTTCCGGGTGAGAGCGCCGTGGGCGACCCCTGGAGGGTTCGGCGCTCCGAAGCGATTCGGGCGATTGCTGCCGGCCTGCTGGCACTCCATGCAATCGAGGTCGACGACTTCCCCGCCGAGTGGACGTCCGAGGTGTGGGTCGGCCGGACTCCCGAGGAGCTTGGGCCTCGTCCACCACTGGACGGCCCTGTCCTCGTTCACGGTGATGCGTGTGCTCCTAACACGCTCATCTCGCCGGCTGGGCGGTGGACGGGCAACGTCGACTTCGGCGACCGATGGGCCGACCTGGCGATCGCATCGATGAGCCTTGACTGGAACTTCGGCGAGGGTCACCAGCACGAGCTGTTCGATGCCTATGGCGTCCAACCTGACGACGAGCGCATCGGCTACTACCGACGGCTGTGGCACCTCGAGTCGTGAGGGCTCGACCCGACATGGGAGCGGGAAGCGGCCGAGGGGGCGGATCGGCCGCGGGTGCCGATGAATCAAGGCAGCGCCGCCTCGCGCGCCCGTGCGCCGGCATGTGCCACGGGCGCAACCATCGGCCATGCAGTGCCGCGGGTGCGCTCCCGCGGCACCTATCGGCCAAGAGCGACCGTCGCGAGTTCGGGTCCTCGGTGGGAACCTGCCGCCCGCGCAAATCTCCGCAATTGGCGCCCTCCATCGCCGCGATCAGTCGCCGAATCATGCTCAGGGGGCACATCGGCGTTGAGACCGATGGCTCGAAGCGAGCCTCCCTGGCCGATGCGTGCCGGTGCGGCACACGGCCACACCGGCCGAGTCAGCGGACCGGGCCCGCCAGTACGCGGTCGCGGGTCTGGTAGTAGAAGTCGAGAATGCGTTCGGTGACGCGGTCCCAGCTGAACTCGGGAGCGCGGGCGCGGCCGGCGTCGCCCATCTCGTGGCGCAGGTCGGGGTCCCGGGCCAGCTTGTAGAGGGCGGCCGCAAGGGCGCGGTGATTCTTCGGCTCCACGAGGATGCCCTGGACGTTGCGCTCCACGACGCGCTTGAAGCCGTGGATGTCCGACGCCACGATCGGAACGCCGGCGGCCATCGCCTCCAGCAGGACGATGCCGAACGACTCCTGACCGGTGTTCGGCGCGCAGAAGATGTCGGCGGAGGCGAAGTATCGGACCTTCTCCGCATCGCTGACCCGCCCGAGGAACTCGACGTCGCGGATGCCGCGCAGGCCGACGTATCGCTTGTACTCGCGCAGCTTCGGCCCTGCGCCGCAGACGAGCAGCCGCGCGTCGACCTTGCGCTTGCGCAGCCGGTTGTAGGCCTTGAGCAGGTGGATCAACCCCTTGCGCTCCTCGAGCCGGCCGACGAACAGGATGTTGAGGGTGCCGTCCCGCAGGTTCTCGTAGGGCTCAGCCTGGGTGTACCGGTCCAGGTCGACGCCGTTCGGGATGATCTCGTACTCGCCGGGGAAATAGCGGCTGATGAAGTGCCGCGCCGCCCCGGACACGGCGATCCGCCCGTCGAGTCGGTCGGCCAGCCGGCCGGCAAAGCGCTTCCCGATCCAGTACGACGGCGAGAAGCCGCCGAAGGCGTGGAAGGTGGCGACGTTCACCGTCTTGGACTGGTCGAGCATGGTCGGCGACAGGAACGGGACGAATGGCTCGTGGAAATGGAGGATGTCGAAGTTCTCCGCCTCGAGCACCTCTCTCGCCTGTCGCTTGAAGCGCAGGCCCAGCGTGACGCGCCCGACGCTGCCGTTGGCCGGCGCCGCCCAGCCGGTGCCGAGGCGGATGACGTGCCCCTCGCTCTCCCGCTCGCGCCCGTACTTGCTGGTGATGATCGAGACGTCGTGGCCCATCCGCCGCATGGCGTCATACGTGAAGCGCACGTGCTCGTTCACGCCGCCCGGATGCGGGTAGCCGTATGGGCTCACGATCCCGATCTTGAGCGGAGCACGACCCTCCGACGCTGGCCGGAGGGCAGGCGCCGCGGACTGCAGGACCGATGTCACCGCCACTCTCCCGTAGGCCGCAGAGTATGCCGCAGGTGCCGCATCTTGGCGCGCAGCTGCCTCCGGTAGACGGCGACGTTGTGGAGGTGCGACCAGTAGACGCCGTCCGGGCGGGTCGAGCCATGCTCGATGGCGGCGCGCAGCTCCGCGGCGCTCGAACCGGGGAACCAGGTCCAGGCCGATCCGATCCCCTCGAGCACGTGGGCGTCCGAGTTCCCGACGGCGGGCAGGTGCAGGATCTCAGCGTTGAGGCGGTCCCGCGAGACGCGGCGCGAGCGTCCGGCGGTCGAGGGGTTCATGAGCTCGATCGCGTCCAGCCGGTGGCGAGGATCCGTCGCTCCGCGCGCCCACAGCAGCGATCGCGTTCCGAGCGAGGGCGTCAGAGGCGCCATCGGGTGAGCGGCGATGGCGATGCCGCCCTGGGCGTGAATGCGCTCGAGCGTCTCGGCCAGCGGGCGCAGGGCCGGGACGCGCTCGGTGACGAAGAGTGCCAGGACGTGTCCGCGGCGGGTCGTGATCTCCTCCCCCACCACGAGCTCGAACGAATAGTTGCCGCCGGCATGAATCTCGCGCGCCCGGAGCGCGCCGTCGATCCGCTCGTGATCGGTGATGGCGATCACGTCGAGATCCGTAGCGCCCTCGACGTGGTCGAGCACGGCCTGGACCGATGCCGTCCCGTCGGAGTAGAGCGTGTGGATGTGCATGTCCGCCTTGCCGAGCTCGCCGCCGTTGCGCGTCATGTCAGGTCCGGCCAGAACGGCTGGAAGGCGCCCCACCATTGCTCCGGGGCCTCGCCGATGTCGTGCTCGAACCGGGCCGCGATCCGGTCGACCAGCATGGCGACGTCAGCCCGTCGGTCGCCGCTGGCGGGGACCTCCATTGGCTCGCCCTCCGCCCGGAAGCGGTCCGGACCGATGCGCAGGCAGCGCCCGACGATGAGGGCAGCGCGATGCGAGACGGCCAGCCAGGCCGGGCCGATCGGGATCGTCGTCGGATGGCCGAACATCTCGACCGCCCGGCCGTCCCCCGCCAGGTCGCGATCGCCGATGATCCCGACGAGGCCGCCCTCGCGGAGGCGCCGGATGAGCGGGCGGGTCGACTCCCTCACGGTGACGAGATCGATCCTGCTCCCGCCGCGACGCGCCGCCAGGAACTCGTACAGCTCGCGGGGCTCGATCTCCTCGATCGGCGACAGCGGCCGGTAGCCGTGGGCGGCGACGAATGACCCGAACGGTTCGAAGTTGCCGATGTGCGACGTCACGAGAATGCCCGGGCGGCCACGCAGCGCTGCGTCGAACGCCTGCCAGTCCGGGACGTCGACGATCTCCGTGATCCGGTCGAGCGAGTAGTGCGGTCCACGGAGCAGCTCCACGTAATAGCGGGCGTGGTTGCGGAACGCCGATCGCAGCAGCTTCGTGAAGGTGCGGCCGGAGGTCGGCCGTCCGGTCGCCGCGCATACCCGAGCCAGGTTCGCAGCCACCAGCCGGCGTCGAGCCGGCGCAGCGACGTACCACAGGTCGCCGCCGAGATCGGCGAAGGCATACGCGACGTGCGCCGGAACGGTGGCGACAATGCGGTCGACGATCTCGAGGCCCAGGCGCAGCATCACGCGCCGATCTTGGTCCAGTCCTCGCCGCGGCGTGCAGCCGCGAGCGCCTCGCGCGCCTGCGCGCGTTCGGCATCGGTCTGTGGCCAGACGGGCCGGAACATGTACCACTGCCCCGGATCCTCCGCGATCACCGACGACAGCGCGTCGGCGACGGCCTGCGTGGCCCGGTGGATCTCGGCGGGCTCCGTGCTGTGGCAGTGGATGAGCGGCAGGCCTCGGGTCACGAAGCGGTCGTCCGCGGTCCGCCGACAGGCGACGGTCAGGAGCGGGACACCGGTCTTGGCGGCCAGCGTCGCCGGCCCGATCGGGAAGGTCGTCGCCTCTCCGAAGAGCTCGACCGGCACGTCGCCGCGACGGTAGCCGCCGTCGCAGAAGAGGACGAGGTTGCCGTTCTCGCGCAGCACACGGAAGAGGCCGCGCAGGTTGCGCCATCCGATGACGAAGATGTTCTGCCGTGCCCGCGCCGCGGCGAGGTGGTCGAACAGGCGGCCGTAGGTGGTGTCGTCTGCCACGACATGGAGCGATGCGCCCACGAGCTTGAGCCCGGGGCCGAGCAGGTCCATGCCGCCGATATGGGCCGTGCAAAAGAGCACGCCCTTTCCCTCGCGGTGCGCCTCGTCGAGGATCTCGAGGTTGTCGATGCCGACGAGGTCGGCGGCTTGTGCCGCGGTGAACTCGCCGATCCGCATCATGTCGGCGAGGTACTTGGCGTAGTTGCGGAACGCACGTCGCGCGGCGCGCTTCACCCGCAGGTCGTCCGGCGGAAGGCGCAGCGGTCGGGCCAGGTTGGCGTGGATGAGCGCCTGCTTCGGCCCGGCCATGTCGTACGCGACGTTGCCGACGGCCGCCGCCGCGGGCATGACCACGGCGCGCGGCAGCGCGTTGATGATCCGCTCGCCGAGTCGGTAGAGCCAGAAGGTGAGCACCTCTCGCCGGCGCTCGGTGGTCGCCTGGGGGCTGCCCGCGCTGCGTTGCACGCGGTGAATGTAGCGGCGATCCAGCGGGGTCTCGCTGGTCGCCTCGTTCATCGCGTGAATGCCAGAGCCACCATCGAGCTCATGTCGGCCCCATCCTCGCCGAGACGTTCACCCGGTGAAATGGCACCTCACGCCACCTCGGCAGCAGCAGCCTTCGCCTTCGCCTTCGTGCTCGACGTCGAGAGCTTTCGCGTTCGGCGAGGCGCCGCCTTCTCCGTGCCGACGAGCGTCTCGTTGTCGTCGCCGCGGATGAAGTCCTCGACGCGGTTGTGCGCGACGTCGTCGTGGATCTGCAGGGGAGGGCTCTTCATGAAGTACGAGCTCGGCGCGACCAGCGTCCCGGCCAGCCCGCGGTCCAGGCCGAGCTTCGCGCAGCGGATCGCATCGGTGATGACGCCGGCGCTGTTCGGCGAGTCCCACACTTCGAGCTTGAGCTCCAGGTTGAGCGGGACGTCGCCGAACGTCGTTCCCTCCATCCGGATGTGGCACCACTTGCGGTCCTTGAGCCACGGCACGTAATCCGACGGGCCGACGTGGATGTCCCCGTCGTCGATCTCGTAGTCGATCATGCTCGTGACCGCGTTCGTCTTGCTGATCTTTTTCGACTCGAGGCGCTCCCGCTCGAGCATGTTGAGGAAGTCGGTGTTGCCGCCGAAGTTCAGCTGGTACGTGCGGTCGATCCGCACGCCGCGGTCCATGAACAGGCGGGTCAGCACGCGGTGGGTGATGGTCGCTCCCACCTGCGACTTGATGTCGTCGCCGATGATCGGCAGGCCGGCCTCGGCGAAGCGCCGCTGCCAGTACGGCTCGCGTCCGATGAAGACGGGGATGGCATTGACGAACGCGACCCCCGCCTGGATTGCCTGCTCCGCGTACCACTTCGTTGCCTGCTCGGAGCCGACGGGCAGATAGCTCACCATGACGTCGACCTCGCGATCCTTCAGGATCCTGACGATGTCGGCCGTCGGCCCCGGCGCCTTGGTGATGATCTGCGACAGGTACTTCCCGAGGCCGTCGTGGGTCATGCCGCGCTCTACCGGGACGTTGAGCATCGGCACGTCGGCGAACTTGAATGTGTTGTTCGGCTCGCTGAAGATCGCCTCGGACAGGTCCTTTCCCACCTTGTTGCGGTCGACGTCGAAGGCGGCCACGAACTCGATGTCACGGACCCGGTAGCCGCCGAGGTTGACGTGCATCAGCCCGGGGATGAAGTCGCCGTCCCTGGCGTCCGCGTAGTGATAGCGGCCCTGGACCAGGCTGCTGGCGCAGTTGCCGACTCCGACGATGGCGACGCGGACCTTCCCATCGCCGTGCCGCCGCCCGTTGCCGGCGGACCTGCCGTTGGTGCTACGAGCCACGATGCTCAGCTCTCCTTCAACTCGGTGACGGCGGCCAGGCGGCTCAGGCGCCAGACGTGCCAGATGCGCTGCACGACCGTCACGACCGTCAGCGCGGCGACGAGCGCCAGGATCCCGATCAGGATCGGCGTGAAGCCGAGGCCCGCAAGTGCGATGCCCACGATGACGAGCACGAGGCGCTCGGTCCGTGGTGCCAGGCCGACCGTCGCCGTGAGGCCGATCCCCTCGGCCCGTGCGCGCGAATAACTCACGAGGAAGGACCCGGCCAGCGCGACGAGGAGGGCGAGCACGGGCAGGGTCGGCTCGACGAGCGTGTCCATGAACCAGACCGCGATCCCGGTGTACAGGATCGCCTCGCTCGCCCGGTCGAGCGTCGAATCGAGGAAGCTGCCGAACGGCGTGCCGCCACCCTGCGCCCGAGCGAGCGCGCCGTCGACCGCGTCAAGCAGCGAGCCGGCGGTCAGCACCGCCGCGCCGACCAGCAGCCAGCCACTTCCCACCAGCACGGCGGCACCGACGGTGATGAGGAGGCCGATGACGGTGATCGTGTTCGGTGTCAGGTGCAGCCAGATCGCCAGCCGGACGACCGGTGCCAGGATCGCCCGCACGCCATCCTTGACCCAGTCGGGCAGGACGGCCGCGCCCTTGCGCAGCTCGCGGGCGTGCTGCCGGCTAGCGGACATCCGGCACCGTCCCTGGCGCGTCGGCGCCTCGGCTGACGCCCGCCGTTCCACCCACCAGGCGGCCCTCGGCGTCGTGCAGCTCCTCGAACGCGGCGAGGCGCAGCCGGCAGATCGTTGCGCGGCCCTGGCGCTGCGTGTCGACCAGGCCGGCCAGCCGCAGGATGCGCAGGTGCCAGCTGATGAGCGGCTGCGAGAGATTCACCCGGGCCGACAGCTCGTTCACCGGCATCGGTCCGACCTCGGCCAGGAGGCCGATCATTCGGAGGCGAGTCGCGTCGCCCAGGGCGCGGTAGAGGGTGCGCAGCCGCCGAAGGTCGTGCTCGGCGGGGGTCTCGCTAGTGGGGTTCATCATGTAGCGCTTCTTTATCAAATGCAGGCTTATATGAAGAAGCGCTTATGATATGGGCAGTCGGCCGGTGGCGTCAACCTCGCGTGCTAGCATCGGCCCGCTTTGACCAGCTCCACCCCGGACGCGCTCTGGAGCGCGCCGTCCCTGCGGCTCCTGCGCCCTGCCGCGGTCGTCTGCGCCGACGTGAGCCGTGGCGCGGATCTCGATCGGTGCTCCCTCTCCGTGCCGGCGGGAGGGCGTCTGCTGCTCGTGTCTGATCCCGACTCGACTGCCTCGGCGCTTCTGCGCGTGCTCGCCGGACTCTCGCCGGCCGACGGCGGCAGGATTCGCATCGCCGGGTCATCCGATTCGGGGTCGGGGGGCTGGGGCCGCCGCGTCGCGTACGTGGGGCCGAACCCAGGGTTGCGCGCGTGGATGACGCCCCTCGAGGTCCTGCGCCTCGCCGGCGACCTGCTCGACCTGCCCGCGGCCGAGCGTGCCCGGCGCGGCGAACGTGTGACGGACTGGGCGGGCATCCCCGCCGCAGCCCTGGCGCAGCCGATGAGCCGCGGCGGGGTGGCGCTTCAGCAGCGCACCGCGCTGGCGGCGGCGCTCCTCGGCGATCCCGAAGTGCTGCTGCTCGACGAGCCGTTGCGGGCCATCGACCCCGAGGAGCGGCGCCGCCTGCTCGGGATCCGCGGCCGCCGTCGAACGGTGCTGCTCGCCAGCCGGCGGCCCGCCAGCGAGGCCGGCCTGGCCGCTCATGTCGCGTACATGCGCGTCGGGCGCGTCGAGCTGATCGCCGCGATGTCGGACCTCGACGCGGCAGGGCTGCCGCTGTCGCGCCTGGGCATCGAGGCGCTCGTCGACAGACGCGCGGCCGGCACGAATCCGGTGCCGCGGCGGGCACCCGGGCCGGTGTGACCAGCACCGGCATCGTCACCCGGCTCGCCGTCAGGGAGCTCTGGATCAGCTTCCGCCTGCTCGCGCTGCTCGCGGCCTACGTTGGCGTGGGCGCGCTGGTCGCGCTCCTGCCGGCACCGGCGCCGACGACCCTCGCGCGCCTCTCCGTCGGGCTGGCCGCCGCCATGATCGTCGGCGGTGGCGTCGCGGCGGACGCGCTCAGCACCGAGCGCAGGCTTGGACGCGCCGGCTGGCTCGTCACCCGCTCCGTCACGCGTGGCACGGTCGTGATGGGCTGGTTCATCGCGCTGGCCGGGGTGTCGCTGATCGGCCTCGTTGCGGCCGCTGCGCTGGGGTGGCTTGCGGCGTCCTCCATCCCGGCAACGCCGTACCTGGCAGTCGTGGGGGGCGTCTCCGCCATGTGCCTGGCGGCCGTCGCGCTCGGGCTCCTGCTCGGCACGCTCCTCGAGCCGGTGCCCGCGATGATCGTCGCCGTCGCCGTGGGCCTCCTCGCCGCCGCAGTTGCCTACCTCCTCCTGCCGGCGACGGCCGTTCCGCTCGCGGCGCTGGCCGGTCTCCATGAGCTCGACCTGCCGGTCGCCGCGGGCGTCCGGGGTGCCGGCATCGGGCTGGCGACCACGGCGGCCGCGCTCGTGCTGGCTCGCCTGGCCCTGGAGCGCGCGGACCTGTGACGTCCGCTCGCGTGGAGCCCGCCGTGCGCATGCACCCGGTCGCGGCGTGGGCGACGCTCGCCGTCGCCAGCCTTGGCGTGCTGCTGGGCGGGGCGGAGCTCATGGTCGTGGCCATCGCCCTGCCCTCGATCGTCGCCGACTTCGGGGGATGGGCCGACCTGGCGCGGGTGAGCTGGATCGTCAATGCCTACCTGCTGGCGTACGTGGTCGCGATGCCGCTCGCCGGGCGCGGCGCAGACCTGTGGGGCGCCCGACGCCTCTACGTCGCAGCACTTCTGCTCTTCGTGATCGGGAGCGCCGGCGCGGGGCTCTCTCGCTTCGCCGGGACGGAGGACGGCCTCACCTGGCTCATCGTGGCTCGGGTCGTCCAGGGCTTTGGCGGCGGCGCGCTGGTGCCACTCTCGATGGCCCTTGCCAGCCACCTGTTCACCGGTCGCCAGCGGTCGGCCGCGCTGGGTCTCGAGGGCGCGGCGACGTACGTCGGCATGGCCATCGGACCGGCCTACGGCGCCTGGGTGCTGCTCGGCTTCACCGTTTCGATCCCGGGCCTCGACATGGCTCCCTGGCAATGGATCTTCCTCCTCAACGTCCCGATCGGGATCCTCGCCTTGCTCCTCATCTATGTCGTCGCAGGCGGCGTCGAGACGCCCCGCGTGCGCGCCGGTCTCGACCTGGTCGGCGCCGCGCTGCTGTCGGTGGCGCTGGTGTGCGGCATCGGCGCAATCACGATCTCAGGCGTCGACGGCTGGACCAGTCCGCTCGTCATCGGCGGCGTCGCCCTCGCCGTCGTCGCGTCTGCCGCCTTCGCCCGGCTCGAGCTCCGATCTCGCGCGCCGCTCGTCGACCTGCGGCTCTTCGCCGACCGCGCCTTCAGCGCGGCGAACGCGGTGAGCCTGCTGACGGGCTACACGCTGGCCACCGCCATCATCGGCGGGCCGGTCTTCGTGAACCGCGTCATGTTCGGGACCGATGCGCAGGCGTCGACCCTGCTGACCGCGCTGACGCTGGCGGTCGCCGCTGGTGCGCTCGCCGGCGGGCTGGCGTCCGGGTTCATCGGGGAGCGGCTCGTCACCGTGGCGGGCGTGCTGCTCACGGCCGCCGCCCTGTGGCTGGCCCTAGGCTGGGGAGTCGATCCCGAGCTGGAACGGCTCGTGCGCGACCTGGCGCTCTTCGGCGTCGGCTTCGGGCTGACGGTGTCGCCGCGCGCGACTGCCGCGATCGAGGCCGCCGGCGCCGGCGCCTACGGGGTCGCGAGCGCGATGCTCCAGATCACCCGGACGATCGGCATGAGCGTGGGACTCGCGCTGCTGACCTCGATCGGCCAGAACCGGATCACCGAGCTCACGGCGCTGATCGCCGATCCCGCGCGCCGCGACGCGCTCGTCGTGGAGCTGGGCAGGCCGGAGTTCGTCGGCGTCGACCCGCAGGCGTCGCTCGCGCTCGTCGCTCTGCTGGAGACCTGGTCACAGGGCCAGTCGGCCGAGGTCCTGCGGCTGGTGATGGGGATCGCGCTCGCGGTCGCGCTCGCCACCCTGGCGCCGGCGTGGTTCGTGCGCGGACGGCCCGGACGCGGCGAGCAGCGGCTGGCCTAGTCCGCCGGACCGTTCAGGACGCCCCGATCGGATCCGCCACGATCACGAGCTCGCCCCAGTTGCGGTTGTAGCCCTGCGAGGTCTGGAGCGTGAGCCGCTCGTAGTTCGTGGGCTGCGTCCAGAACGCACCGGCCGCGCAGTCGTCGTGGATCTGGAGGGCGAGGGGCGGATCCGGCGGGTTGAGTGCCGGATCGGCGTTCTCGTCCGGGCAGGGCACGTTCGGGCGCACCTCGGTGACGACGTAGCGCAGGACCTGGCCGTCGGACATCTGGACGAGCACGTCGGCGCCGATCTGCACGTTCCAGAGAGGCTTGAAGAGATGCCCCAGCGCGTGGGCGAAGATGAACGCGTTCGTGTTACGCCCGGGCTGGCTGCCGGCAGACAGGATGTAGGCCGCATCCGAGGGCGGGAAGCCATCCGTCTCCGGGCTCACTGACTTCCTGACCAGGACGTTGATGCCGACCGACGGCACCTCGAGCTGGACCGCAACGACGTCGTCGGCCAACGGGGTGGGGGTCGGCGACGGCCCCACGCTCTCCGATGGCGTCGCCGATACCGTCGCATCGGGCGTCGGCGTCGCGACGGCGACCGGGGTCGGCGTCGGGGTGGCGATCGGCGGCAGGCTGGCGGCTGGCTCGTCGTCCAGGTCGAGCGTGCCGACGATAATGAGGGCGACCCCCGCCACCCCCAGGATGATCGGGAGCGCCCACGAGGAGAGACGCTTCACGTGACCGAGTCTAGCCAAGAGACCGATGCGTCGCTCTCTCGCGCGCTCACGCTGGCGCGCGACGCCCTGGCCCAGCCCCCGGCCGGCCTGCTGACCGATTTCGACGGGACGCTCTCGGCAATCGTCACCGAGCCGTCGGCCGCCCGCCTGGTTGACGGCGCCCAGGGCGCTCTGGCCACCCTGGCCGAGCGGCTCGCGGTGGTCGCCATCATCACCGGCCGAGCGCCGCTCGAAGCGCTCCGGCTGACGGCCGTGCCCGGGCTTCTGATCGCCGGGAACCACGGCATGGAATGGCTCGAGCCCGCCGCGCACGAGCCCGTGGCCGGCCCCGAGGCGGCGTCAGTATCACGCCGGCTGGACGAGGTGCTCGCGCGCCTGCCCGACCTGCCCGGCGTGGTCCCGGAGCACAAGGGCATCTCGGCCTCGGTCCACTATCGAAGCGCGCCGGATCCAGCGGCGGCGCGGGACGCCATCCTTGCGGCTCTCGGCAACGTCGATGAGCACGGGCTGCGCATCAACCACGGGCGCATGATCGTTGAGATCCGGCCCGTCGGCCTGGGCGACAAGGGGACCGCCGTCCGCATCATCGTCGAGCGATTCGCGCTGCGCGGCGTGGTCGTCATGGGCGACGACGTCACGGACCTCGACATGTTCCGCGCCGTTGCCGAGCTGCGCGATGCGGGCCGCGTCCGCGGGGCGATCATCGGTGTCGGAGAAGCCGACCACGAGGTACGGCCCGAGATCGCCGCGGCCGCCGACGCCATGGTGGCCGATCCACCCGCCGCCGCGAGATTCCTCGCAGGACTCTCCGCCCCGGCCTGATACCGCATCGGCGCGGGCTCGTACCTGATGCGACATGTCCGCCCGCCGCCTCACCCCGCTTCGCATCGGCCTGGGATTGATCCTGCTCGGATCCTCCGGCGGCGCACTCGCTCTCGGGCTCATGGGCAACGACAGTGGGGTCACGGCGGCGGCGCCGACGTCGTTCTACTTCGACCTCGACGGCTTCAACCACTTCAAGGCAGAGCTGCTCGCCGGCAACGGGATCGATCTGTCGATGATCTGCGACGCGGATCCCGACGTGAACTTCTTCGCCGGCTTCAACGCCAGCGCCGTCGTCATCGAGGTTCCGGACTCCGATCTCGGCGGCGGTGCCATCAACGTGTGGGGCCAGACCATGGCCGGCGGTGCCCAGTTCGACCGCATGGGCAAGCCCGGCATCAACACCGTCTTCCTGCACACCGATGCCACGAAGGACGGCTATAACGTGGCCGATCCGGCCAACGACGTCGCCGAGTACACCGATGACGTCGCCGGCACCATCTCCCTCATCCGGCAGGAGCTTGGCGACGATATGGCCACGGCCGACGCGTACGGCGACACGATCGCCGGGCTGCTCCTTCCGGACGTGCTCGGCTACGACGTGACGACGGCCGCCGACTACGGCGCGCCGCTGAACGGCCGCGCGCTCGCCGATGACGTCATCGACATCTCCTACGGCGTCGTCACCGACGGCGATCTGGCGAGCGACTGCGTCGCCAGCGACAGCTCCTTCCGCAGCAGCTTCCCGTACTACGGCGTCGCGAACGCCGCCGCGGCACCGCCGTCTCCCACGGCCAGCCCGGCGGCGAGCATGGTGCCCAACACGGCCAGCCCGCAGGTGGTCTCGACGACCCCGGTGCTGACCTGGATGGTCGCGGCATCGCTGCTCCTGCTGGCTGGCGGAGCCGCACTGGTGGTCGCAGAGGGGAACCGCCGCCGCCGGTGATCCCCTTCTCGATCGGCACGCGAACGGACCCCGGAGCCATCCAGGGTCCGTTCCACGTCTCAGCCGGCGAGCTCGGCGAGGTCCTCCAGCTGGCGGCGCAGCCACCACGTGATGTCCTCGCGCTCGACGCCCCGGCGGAGGAGCGCAAGCCGGCGGCGCCGCTCGTCGACCGGCATGGCGAGGGCCTCGGCCAGGGCATCGGCGGTGCCGACGACGTCGGCGGGGGCGACCGGCAGGACGCCATCGGCCATCTGGTCGAACGCCCCGGCGGTCTCGGACAGGACCAGCGCGGCATCCCGCCGCGAGACGACCACCGCCTCCTTGGCCACGAGGTTCATGCCGTCGACGAGCGGGTTGACGAGCACGACGTCGGCGACCGAGAGGCCGGCCAGGGCCTGCGCGTAGTCGTTGTCGTAGAAGATCTGGACCGGGCGCCAGCCCGAGCGTCCGAAGCGCGCGTTGATGCCGTCGACCACGTCCTGGACCTTGCGACCGTAGTCGCCGTACTCCCGCAGGCCGGTCCGTGACGGCACCAGGAACGCCAGGAAGCTGATGCGGCCACGCAGGCGGGGGTGGCGCTGGAGGAGCGTCTCGTAGGCGAGGAAGCCGCGCAGGATGTTCTTCGACGGCTCCAGCCGGTCGACGCGCACCAGCAGCCGCTCGCGCGAGCCGCCCAGCAGCTGGTCTGCCCTGCGACGCGAGCGCGGCGAGTCGGCCACCCGCCGGGTGGCATCGACGTCGATGCTGATCGGGTAGTGCCGCACGTGCGTCGTGCGCCGCCGCCGCCGCACGGTCCACGCGTCGTAGTCGACCTTCGCATCGGGCACGAATGACTCCACCATGCGCAGGAAGTTGTGCGCGTAGCGCTCCGTCTGGAAGCCGGCGACGTCGTTCGCGAGCAGCCCTGTGGCGATGCCCTCGCGGATGGCCGGCGCGATCGTCTGCCAGATGCTCGAGGGCGGCCACGGGATGTGCGTGAAGTGGCTGATGACGGCCTTCGGGCGCGCACGACGAATCGGCTCGGCGGCGCAGTAGAGGTGGTAGTCATGGAGCATGATCCGTGGCGTGCGGTCGCCGCGTGCCTGGGCCAGGATGGCGCGCGCGAAGGCCTCGTTGAGCGGCACGTAGCCTCGTTCCCAGGCGCGCATGACCCCGGCGTCGATCACCGGTTGCTCCGGCAGGTTCCACATCTGGTGCTGGAGGAACCAGAGGAACGGATTGGCGATGACGTTATAGGCGGCTTCGTAGACGGCACGCTCGACCGATGCGAATCGGAGCTGGACGCCGCGCTCGCCGCCGGCAGCGGCGCGCAGGAGCTTCGGATCGGCCGCGGCGCGGCGGTCCCCCTCGCTCATGGCCGCCGCCACCCAGGTGACGGGAACGTGGTGCCCGACCTGGCCCAGGGCGGTGACGAGGCCACCGGATCCGCGGCGCGGACGGACCGAGCCGTCGGCCCCGGCGACGAACGTGACCGGCCCGCGGTTGGTGGCGATGATGAGCCGCCGGTCTCCGAGCAGCGCCGAGGCGGCGGCGCCGAGATCGGCATCCGAGCGCGCGCGGGCGTCGTCAGGTGAGGCCATGGACTCCTAGAAGAGGCTCGCCGCCGACACCTCGACCAGGGTCAGGATGGCGTCGGGAAAGATCCCGAGGATCACGACCCCCGCCACCGAGAGCGCAAGGGCGATCGAGCCGAACGGAGAGGTATCGAGCGGCGCGGGATCGGCCTCCGGGTCTCGCATATACATGTACACGATCACGCGAAGGTAGTAGAACGCGGCCATCGCGGCGTTGAGGACGATGATGACGGCCAGCCATGCCAGCCCGGCCTCGACCGACGCCAGGAGGACGAACAGCTTGGCAAAGAAGCCGACCGTGGGCGGGATGCCGGTCAGGCTCAGCATGAGCACGGCCATGGCGGCGGCACGAACGGGGGCGCGTCCGGCCAGGCCCGCGAACGAGTTCAGCCCTCCGAAGCGCGACGTGTCGCGCTGCAACATGCCCACCACCGCAAAGGCGGCGATGTTCATGACCGCGTAGCCGAAGACGTAGAAGAGGACCGACTCGACGCCCTGGGCCCGGATCTCCGCATCGCCTGCGTTCGCGAACGCGGCGAGCCCGGCCATGATGTAGCCGGTGTGCGCGATGCTCGAATAGGCGAGCATGCGCTTCACGTTGACCTGCGTCAGGGCCACCACGTTGCCGATGGTCATCGTGAGCACCGTCAGCACCAGGAAGATGCCCAGCCAGTCGGCGCGCACCGGCTCGAGCGCCTCGGCGAAGAGCCTGATGAGGAGCGCGAAGGCGCCGAGCTTCGGTCCCACCGACAGGAAGCCGGTGATGGGCGTCGGCGCGCCCTGGTACGCATCGGGCGTCCAGTAGTGGAAGGGCACCGCCGCAATCTTGAAGGTCGCGCCCACGGTCAGGAAGCCGATCGCCACCAGCAGCCCTCCGCTCATCTGGCCGCCGAGCGCGTCCGCGATGCCGGCCACGCTCGTCGTCCCGGTCAGGCCGTACAGCCAGGCGATCCCGAACAGGAGGATCGCCGACGCGAAGCTGCCCAGCAGGAAGTACTTCAGGCCGCCCTCGTTGCTGTATCGGTCCGTCTTGTGCAGTCCGGCCAGCAGGTAGGACGGCATGACCATCAGCTCCAGGCCCAGGAAGAGCGTGATCAGGTCGCTGCTCGAGGCCAGCACGCACATCCCGATCAGGGCGCTGACCAGGATCATGTTGAACTCGCCCAACGGAAGGCGACGCGCCATCAGGTAGGACGGCGCGAACAGCGCGCTGATGATGCCGATGACGATCGTGGCGCCCTTGAAGAAGACGCTCAGGTCGTCGACGACGTAGAAGCCGGCGTAGACCGTCTCGTTGATGCCCCACACGACGATGCAGCTCAGGCCGGCCAGGACCAGCCCCGCCACTGTGAGCGGCGTGAGGAGCCACTTGTCGCGCCGCGGCAGGAAGAGATCGACCGTGATGATCACGAGTACCAGCGTGGCCAGGATCAGCTCCGGCAGCAGCGTGACGAGGTCGTCGAGTTGGTCCATCGGTCTAACCCGGCCTCACCACAGCGGCCCGAAGCCGGTCATGCCGGCGCCGTTGACCGCGTCGATGATCCGGTCAACCGGTGCCGCGATCGCGTCGAGCACCGGGCCGGGGAACACGCCGAGCGCGACGACCAGCACGATGAGCGGTGAGAGCGCGATCCACTCGTTCCGGTTCATGTCGCGCAGGCTGTCCCACGACGCCCGCATCCAGTCGGACGGCACGGTGAAGAAGACGCGCTGAAACATCCAGAGCATGTAGACGGCGCTGATGATGACGACCAGCATCGCCGCGGCGGCCACCCAGCCGTTGAAGCGGAAGGCGCCGAGCACGACCAGGAACTCGCCGATGAAGCCCGAGAGCCCGGGCAGGCCGATACTGGCGAAGGTGAACAGGCCGAAGATCGCCGCGTAGCGGGGGAGTCGCGCGTTGAGGCCGCCCATGTGGGCGATGGCGCGGTCGTGGGTCTGCTCGTAGATGATGCCGACCAGCAGGAAGAGGGCACCGGTCGTGATGCCGTGGCTGATCATCTGGAACACGGCCCCCTGCAGTCCCTGCTCGTTGAAGACGAACGCGCCGAGCATGACGAAGCCCATGTGGCTCACGCTGGAGTAGGCGATCAGCTTCTTGAGGTCGGGCTGGACCATGCTCACCAGCGCCCCGTACAGGATCGCGACCACGGCCATGCCGATCACGATCGGGGCGAAGCTGACGGCGGCGTCCGGCAGGAGCGGCAGGCTGAAGCGCAGGAACCCGTAGCCGCCCAGCTTGAGCATCACGCCGGCCAGGATGATCGAGCCGGCGGTCGGCGCCTCGACGTGCGCATCGGGCAGCCAGGTGTGGAACGGCCACATCGGCACCTTGATGGCAAATGCCAGGAAGAAGGCGATGAAGGCGAGCGCCTGCAGGCTGTCGGCATACCCGAAGCCACGGAGCGCCTCGTAGCTGAAGGTGAGCGGGTTGCCGACCGCGGCGTGCGCGATGACCACTGCCAGGATGGCGACGAGCATGAGGAGCGAGCCGACCAGCGTGTAGAGCACGAACTTGACGGTCGCGTAGATGCGCCGCGGGCCGCCCCACACGCCGATGATCACGTACATCGGGAAGAGGCTGATCTCCCAGAAGACATAGAACAGGAACAGGTCGAGGGCCACGAAGACGCCGAGCATGCCGGTCATCAGGACCAGCATCGCGATGTAGTACTCCTTCACCCGCCGCCGGATCGGTTCCCACGAGTAGAAGATGCTGACCACGGACAGGATCGTGGTGAGCAGCACGAGGACCATCGAGAGCCCGTCCACGCCGATCGTGTACCGCATCCCGAAGGCCTCGATCCAGGGCAGGTCCTCGCGGAACTGGAACTCGCTGCCGGCCGGGTCATAGCCGAGCAGGACGAGCGAGCTGACGAGGCTCCCGAGCGCCGCGGCAAGGGCGATCCAGCGGATGGCCCGGTGCGCGCGGCCCGGCACGAAGAGCAGCAGCAGCACGCCGAGGAGCGGGGTGAAGACGATGAGGCTGAGCACCGGTAAGTCGTCCATCAGCGCACGACCGTCGCGTACGCGAGGAGCACGATCGCGAGGCCGGCGGCGATGCCGAGCCCGTAGTTCTCGACACGCCCGGTCTGGGACTTGCGCAGGCCGCCGCCGATCGTTCGGGCGAGCCAGCCGGCACCGTTCACGGCCCCGTCGATGACCTTCGCATCGAACCACCACAGGGCGTTGCTGAGCAGGACGCCACCGCGTGCCCAGACGAGCTGGTAGATGTCGTCGACGTAGTACCTGTTCACGCTGGCGCGGTACGTCCCCGGGCCAAGGCCCAGCGGCATGCGTTCGACGAAACTGGCGGCGGACTCGGGGCGCTCAACATACCAGCGGTACGCGAGCCACGCGCCGCCGGCCGCCACAGCGGCGCCGACGAGGAGCAGCAATCCGCCGAGGCCGAGCAGCTCGAAGCCGTGGTGCTCGCCCGCCGCGATCGAGCCGGGCAGGACGCCGGCGTGCGCCTCCTCTGCGCCGCGGAAGACCTCTTCCAGCCAGCCGTGGATCATGCCGCCCTCGGGCGGGATGCCAAGGATCAGGCCGGCCAGGATGGTCGGGCCGGCCAGGACGAGGAGCGGGGCGACCATGGTCGGTGCGCTTTCGTGAATGTGGTCCCACGCCGCCTTCGGCCCGCGCCATTCGCCCCAGAAGGTCATGAAGATCATCCGGAACGTGTAGAAGGCCGTCATGAACGCCACGATGGTGCCGACGATGTAGAAGACGAGGTAGCCGCGGTTGAACGACTCGGCCAGGATCTCGTCCTTGCTGAAGAAGCCAGAGAAGATCGGGATCCCGGCCAACGCCAGTGAGCCGATGACCATGGTCAGGTAGGTCCAGCGCATCTTCGCGCGCAGGTTGCCCATGAAGCGCATGTCCTGCTCGCCCGCCGCCCCATGGATGACCGACCCGGAGCCCATGAAGAGCAGGCCCTTGAAGAACCCGTGGCTGACGAGGTGGAAGATGGCCGCCACCCAGGCGCCGATGCCGAGCGCGAAGAACATGTACGCCAGCTGGCTGACGGTGCTGTAGGCCAGGACCTTCTTGATGTCGTTCTGGGTCAGCGCGATGGCTGCGGCGAAGATGGCGGTGAAGACGCCGATGATCGCCACCACCCACATGGCGGTGGGCGCCTCGGCGAAAATCGGGTTGGCGCGCGCGACCAGGTAGACGCCGGCGTTGACCATGGTCGCGGCGTGGATGAGCGCGCTGACCGGGGTCGGGCCCTCCATCGCGTCCGGCAGCCAGACATGGAGCGGGAACTGCGCGCTCTTGCCGACCGCGCCGGCAAACAGGAGGAGGGCGATGACGGTGATCGTCCCCTCGTCCAGCGTCCCGATCCGCTCGAAGACCTCGTGGAAGCTCAGGGTCCCGAGGTTGACCCATATCATCATGATTCCGAGCCCGAACCCGAAATCGCCGACGCGATTGACGACGAACGCCTTCTTGGCGGCTCCCGCCGCCGAGGGCTTCTTGTACCAGAAGCCGATGAGCGCGTAGCTGCACAGGCCGACCGCCTCCCAGCCTACGTAGAGCATCACGAAGTTGTCGCCCAGGATCAGCAACAGCATGCTGAACATGAACAGGTTGAGGTAGGCGAAGAAGCGCCAGAACCCCCGGTCGCCGTCCATGTAGCCGATCGAGTACACGTGGACCAGGAAGCCCACCGTGCTCACCACCAGCAGGAGCATCGCGGTCAGCGCATCGACCAGGAAGCTGATCTCGATGTGGAAGTCGCCCGACGCGATCCACTCGTAGATGGTGACCTCGTACTCGTTGCCGCCGAAGATCACGCTCGCGAAGACGATCATCGACAGGACCCACATCGCGCCGACCAACGCGGTGGGGACGATCCAGGATCGATAGCGCGGCCGCTCAGCCCCCGGCGCGACGTGCCCCGACTGCCCCAGGCCATCGTCGAGCTCGTGCGGAATGACGCCCTGCGCGCCTTCCGCGTTGGCGAGGTCGTCGGCGTGGCCCTGGTGGGGTGAGGTCGCCCGCTGCTCCTCCTCGGTCGGGATCGAGCGGTAGCCCGCATCATCGCGGCCCCCCTCGGTGTGCGCATCGTGCTCCCCGTGGCCGGCATCGGGTCGCTCGGCGCCTCCATGCGTCGCGTGCGTCGGCACGTGGTCGAGGCGCGGCCCGGCCAGGACGGCGAACAGGAACCCGACGAGGGGCAACGCCGGAATGAGGGCGATCAGCAGGTCCATCGGTCCCCGCCTACTCCTTCAGGTCGGCGTACTGGTCGACCTCGGCCGTCTGGCGAGTTCGGATGATCGCGATGACGAGCGCCAGGCCCACCGTCACCTCGGCTGCGGCGACCGCCATGATCATCAGCGCGAAGATCGCACCGGTGTTCGCATCTGGCGGCAGGTACGCGTTGAAGGCGATCAGGCTGAGGTTCACGGCGTTGAACATCAGCTCGATGCTGATCAGCATCAGGATCGCGTTGCGCCGCACCATGAACCCGAACACGCCGATGCCGAAGAGCATGGTGGAGACCAGCAGGTAGCCCTCGAGCCCCATCGGTCAGTTCGCCCGCTCGTCCTCTTCCGGGCGGCGGGCCAGGAAGATGGCGCCGATGATCGCGACCAGGATCAGCAGGCTGATGATCTCGAACGGCAGTGCGAAGTCGGTGAAGAGCGTGGTGGCGATCTCCTCGACGCCGGCCGCGATCGGGTCGGCCGCGAGCGCCCAGTCTGTCTGGATGACCGCCCAGCCGACGAGGCCGACGATGGCGAGGGCGATCACCGCCGCGATCGGCAGCTGCCGATGGAATGGAGCCGGGAGGTTCGCGTCGCCGGCCTGGGTCAGCATGATGGCGAACAGGATGAGCACGCTGATGGCGCCCAGGTAGATGAGGACCTGGGCAGCGGCCACGATCGGCGCGCCGAGGAGCGCATACATGCCGGCGAGGGAGCCGAAGCAGATCATCATCGCCACGGCCGAGTGGATGATGTTGCGCAGGGTGACGACCGCGATCCCCGCTCCCACGACGCCGATGGCGAGCAGGTAGAAGAGGACGCTGGAGATGTCCAGGGTCGGTGCTCCCGTTCGAAGATCCGAGGGCTGGATGGCCCGCCAGGGCGGCCGCGACCGATTCTAGCGTCACACGGAAACCATTGCGCGCTGCCGTGATCAGCCCGTATGGTTCGCCGCATCGCCGTGCCCGGCGCTGGAGAGAGGATTCCTGAGGAGGTCGAGAACACCATGACGAGACGGACCATCTCGGTGCTCGGCACGATTGCCCTGACGCTCGCCGCGTGCGGCGGCGGTGGTGGTGGCGGGGGCGGTGAGGGCGCGGACAACCCGACGACCGCAACGGTGGAGGCCGGCGCCGAACGCGTGGCCCAGCCCCTGGCCCCAGGACGGTACCGGCTCACCATCCAGGAGGAGTGCGACGACTACACCATCGCGATCACCCAGGAGAGCGGCCCGCCCGCCGAGGACACCGGCGAGCCCTTCTCCTACGAGATCTCGAACTCTCCAATCCGCATCGTGTTCGTGAACGACGTGCCCGGCGGCACCTTCTTCATCGAGCAGACCAACAGCGACTGCACCGACTGGCAGCTCGATCTGGCGCGTGTGAGCGGCGGCTGACGAGCCGGGGGCGTCGTCTCGAGGCCTACCCTCCGGGATGCTGGCGAGGCTGCCCAGCCCTCCCACGCAGCACTCAGATATTCACCCCTGGACTTGTAAGCGAACTCGCGCCTATTGGCGCTCGGACCGCCTCGCACGGGCGACGCGATCGTCATGCCCTGCCAGTCTGCCGGTGCATGCCTGACCGGAATCGATGGGGGAATTTTGGCTTAGCAGTCCTGGGATGAATACGTGTGCGAGACACTCGCGTCGGTTGGCTGAGCGCAGGCGTGGCTGCGCGCCACGTGACGAGCTTCGTCGACGGCGTGGGGGTCGGCGCGATGTGGCTCGGACGGCGCCGGCGCGCGCCGAGCCACGGAGTTTTGTCCGGACTCGTTTGAAGACGACAGGGGACGCCGCGACGGGGTGCCTACGCTCGGGGCCCCTGCACCGATCGGACTCCCCCGGACGTCAGGATGAGCTATCCAGCACCGATACTGGTGGCCGAGCGCTGGTTATCGGGTCCGCGTGTCGGTGTACCACCTTCCAGTCGCCATCCTCGTGCCGAAAGACGGTCGTGACCCGGACTGACAGTGGGGCGCGCTCCGCGGCCCCGCCGACTCGGGCCCGGTAGCTCTCCACCTCTACCGTGTAGGCAAGTTCGGCGGTGATCACCGTGGACACGTTCTCAAATCCGACGACTTCGCCGTCCCGATAGTTCGCCGCGGCGCGGTCCAACGTGGCCGAGACCTCGCTCCACCCAACGGCGGGAGGACCGAATGGATTGGCGAGGGTCACATCGTCGCGGCGGGAGTACAGCGACTTGTAGACCTTGGGATTTCCCTTCGTGATCTCGTGGCCCGCCCGGTGATATTCCTCGAGCGGCAGGTCGGACTCATACACGGTCACCTTCTCCACGGCCATTCGTCAGCGGGTAGGGCGCTCCCGGTCGGACATCTCGAGGATGTCGAGCATCGGCAGGTCGCGCTGGTACTCGCTGAACTCGAACTCGGGGCCGCAGCGCAGCGCGTCGTAGGGGCAGGCATCGGCGCAGATGCCGCAGAAGATGCAGCGGCTCACGTCGAGCTGGTAGGTCTCGAGGATGCGCGGGCGCGGCATGAGGGCGCCGACCGGGCAGGTCTCCGCGCAGCGCCCGCATGAGACGCACGGCGTCTCGTTGAGGGAGACGAAGTCGGCGGTGGTGACGAGCGAGTCGAAGCCCTTGCCGATGAAGTCGTAGCAGCCGGCGCCCACGATCTCCTTGCAGACCTGCGCGCAGCGGCCGCAGTCGATGCAACGAGAGTAGTCGCGCAGGATGAAGGAGTGCGTCTCGTCCCGGCCGTAGCCGTGGTTGACGCCGACGTACGGGTTGTCCTGGATCGAGCGCTCGTCGATTGCCATGTTGAGGGTCGTCTCGTACTCGATGGCAGCCTCGCGCAGGTCGCAGTGCCCGATCGCCTCGCAGGTGCATTGGAGGCAGCGGCCGGCCTCGGCCATCGCCTGGTCTCCGCTGAAGCCGTGCTCGTACTCCTCGAAGTTCGTGCGCCGGGCCTCGGGTCCCTCCTTGCCCATGATTGCGCGGGGCTCCTTCACGTCGTCGGTGAAGGGCACGATCGTCAGGAAGTTCGGCTGAGGCTCGGTGACGATGCGCCGCACCTGCGGGTCGTCGAGATCGTGCCCCCGCAGCCAGTAGTCCATGGCGTACGACGCACGCCGGCCCTCGCCGATGGCCTCGACCACCGTCGCGGCGCCGGTCCGCACGTCGCCTGAGGCGAACACCTTGGGAACGTTGGTCCGGAAGATGTGCTCCTCCGCCACGAGCGCGCCGCGCCGCGAGACCTCGAGGCCGGCGCGGATCTCCTCCGGCTCCGAGTCGATCCAGGACAGCTCGGGACCCTGGCCGATCGCCCCCAGCACGGTGTCGCACTCGACGATGAACTCGGTGCCGGGCATCGGCTCCGGGCGGCGCCGGCCCTGCTCGTCCGGCTCCCCCAGCTTCATGCGCTGGAACTCGACGCCGGTGACGGTATTGCTCTCGTCGGTCACGATCCGCGTCGGAGCCGCCTGGAAGATGACCCGCGCCCCCTCCTCGATCGCCTCGTGCACCTCGTCGGCGGCCGGCATGTCCTTGAGGTCGCGGCGGTAGACGAGGGTGACCTCGGCCGAACCCTGGCGGACCGACGTGCGCGTGCAGTCGATGGCGGTGAACCCCCCGCCGATGACGACGACGCGCGCACCCTTCAGCCGCGGCACCGGCACGCCGCGGGTCGAGTTGTAGAGGTTCTCGAGGGCGTTCACCGTGCCGTCGGCATCCTCACCCGGGATGCCGAGCTCGTTCGGCTTGTAGCAGCCGATGCCCACATAGATGGCGTCGTACTCGTCGATGATGTCGCCGAGGTGGAAGTCCCGGCCGAGCCGCATGTTCGGCTTGAACGTCGCGCCGAGCTCCCAGACATGGTTCAGCTCGCGATCCATCCAGCCCTTCGGCAGGCGGTACTGCGGGATGCCGTAGCGCAGCATGCCGCCCTGCTCCGGATCGGCTTCGTACACGTCGCACGCATGTCCGCGCAGCTGGAGGTAGTACGCGACGGACATGCCGGCCGGGCCGGCACCGATGATCGCGACGCGCCGGCCGCTCGGCGGATCCTTCGGCCACGGGATGGGGGCCGGCGCGTCGACCTCGAGCACCCGGTCGGCGCAGTAGCGGTGCGAGTCGCGGATGGCGATGGCGGTGTCGACCTCCTCGCGCCGGCAGTGGTCCTCGCACGGGGCGGGGCAGACGCGGCCGAGGATGGCCGGGAACGGAAGCGAGCGCTTGAGGACGCGCGTCGCCTCTTCCCAGTTCCCGAGGGTGTTCTGCTTCAGGTAGCCGGGAATGTCGACGCGCGTCGGGCACTTGAACTGGCACGGCGGGAGGCAGTAGGCGTCGTGGTCACTGAAGATGAGCTCCAGCACCATGCGCCGGTTCTCGATGACGCGATCGGAGTGGGTGGTGATGACCATCCCCTCCTCGACGTCCGTCCCGCAGCTGATCGGGGTATCGTCGCGACCCTCGACCTCCACCGCGCAGATGCGACACGCCCCGTACGGCGCAAGCTTCGGCTCGTAGCAGAGCGTCGGGATCTCGATTCCGAGGACGCGGCAGGCCTGGAGGATCGTCTGCCCCTCCTCGACCTGGAGCTGCTGGCCGTTGATCGTGACGCCGATCTCGCGCGTCCCGGGCACCATGGGCCAGATCGGGCTGTAATCCATGGCCTTCCCGTCCCCGGCGCTGCCGTTCCCGTTCGTCGCGAAGCTCATCGCTGCGTATCCTACCGAGGCTCGCGGGCCGGCGCCGGATCCGCCCCGGCGAGCGGCTCGAGGAGCGGGAGCACCCGGTCGGTCCGGCAGGCGCCGGCGAGGCAGACGCCGCGCTCGGCGTGCGCCTGATACTCGTCGCCGAACCGCTCGAGCGTGGTCAGGATCGGCGCCGAGGCGATCCGCTCCAGCTTGCAGAGCGCGGTGTCGCTCACCTTGCGCGACAGGTCGCGCAGGAGCATGAAGTCGTTGGGCCGCGGCGTCGCGGCCAGGACGCGGTCGAGCGCCTCGACCAGCCGCCGCGTGCCGATCCGGCACGGGACGGCCTTCCCACACGCCTCGCGCGCGCTGAAGTCGACGAAGAAGCGCGCCGTGTCGACCATGCAGGTCTGTGAGTCGGTGACGAGGATCGAGCCGGAGCCGATGATGGCGCCGGCCCGCTCCATCGTGTCGTAGTCATACGCCAGCTCGAGCGAGCCGGCGTCGATCGCGCCGCCTCCCGGGCCACCGACGAAGAGCGCCTTGGTCGTGCCGGTGCCGCCGCCCGCCATGCCCAGCAGCTCGAGCAGCGGCGTGCCCAGCGGGACCTCCAGCAGCCCGGGCTCACCGACGCGTCCCATGATCGTGACGAGCTTCGTCCCCCGGTTGCCCTCGGCCCCGACCGATGCGAAAGCGTCGGGCGAGTGGGCCACGATCCAGGCCACGTGCCCCAGGGTCTCGGCGTTCTGGACCACCGTCGGCGCGCCCCACAGGCCACGGCTGGCTGGGTAGGGCGGGCGGATGAGGGGCATGCCGCGGTCGCCGGAGAGCGCGCTGATGAGCGCCGTCTCCTCGCCGGCGACATATGCGCCCGATCCCTCCCACACGCTCAGCTGGATGCTCGTATCGGTGCCCAGGACCAGGTAGCCGGCGAGGTGCGCCTCGGTCGCCTCGCGCGCGGCGGCCTGGAGGCGCTCGATGGCGGCGGTCCAATCGCGCCGCACCGCGATGATGGCTTCGCTGGCGCCGACCGCGTACGCCGCGATCAGTGCTCCCTCGACGACGAGGTGCGGGTTCCCCTCCGCCAGCGCCCGGTCGCCGAGCGCGCTCGGGTCGGCGGCCATGAGGTTGGCGACCACGATCTTGCGCTCACCGGGCGCCTCGTGCGCGATGCGCCACTTGTCTGCCGTGGGAAAGCCGGAGCCGCCGCGGCCGCGCAGCCCGGCGGACTCGACCTCGCGGATGGTCTCCTCGGGCGAGAGCCTCGTGATGGCCCGCTCCAGGCCCGCGTAGCCGCCATGGTCGCGATAGCTGGCGAGGCTCGTCGGATCGACCCGGTCGATGTCGGTCAGGACCCGGTGCTCGCCGCCGGCAAGGATGCGAATCTGCGGGGAGAGGGAGCTCGCCATCAGGCGCGGCTCGCCGCGGACGCGGTCGCGCGTCGCTGGCCGACGATGTGCAGCGCCTTATCCACGGTCAGCGGTCCGTAGACGAGGGTGTCGATGCGCATGGCGGGGCTGATCGCTCCCGCGCCGACGTCCGGGCGCGCCTCGAGGCTGAAACGGCCGTCGGCAGTCGTCTCGCCGGCGCGGATGCCGAGCTCTTCCTCGAGCGCGTTCAGGAGCCGATCGCCTCCCGCGAATCGGCACGACGCGCAGTCGCACACCGTGACCAGGTGGCCCTCGGTCGGGAGGAGCCGGAAGCCGCCGAGGCCGGCCGCGCCGAACACCTGAGCCCAATGGATGCTCATGCGGTCGCTGACGCGGCGAAGGGCCCGCTCCGGAAGGTAGCCATAGCGGTCGCCGATGGCGCGGAAGATCGCGATCAGCGCCTCCGGCCTGCCGCCGTAGCCGTCCACGACACCGTCCACGAAAGGCGTGTCGATCTCCTCGTCCCAGCGCGCCGGGTTGCGCATCGGCCTCGCCGGCAGGCCGGCACGGCGGTAGGCGTTCGCATCCTTGCGCTCGTCGTAGATCTCCGGCATCCCGAAGCGGATGCGGTTGCCTTCCGAGTCGAAGCCGCTCATGTCGATCGCCTCGACCGGGCAGACCTGTGCGCACTGGAAGCAGACCTCGCACTTGTGCTCGCCGAACGGGTCGTAGATGAGGTCGAGCCGGCCGCGCCACCGATCGGGGATCTCGGGCCGCACCTCCGGGTACTGGCGCGTGACCTTCGGCGCGAAGAAGTTGCGGAACGTCGTCGCCATGCCCTTGGCGATGCCGGAGCCGGGGAAAGGCATCCTCAGTCCGCTCCTTCGTGGATCACAGGTCGAACGCCACGACCGCGATGGCGGTGACGAACAGGTTGACGAGCGCCAGGGGAAGCAGCAGCTTCCAGGCGACGCCCATGAGCTGGTCGACGCGGACGCGCGGCAGCGTCGCGCGCAGCCAGACGGCAACGAAGACGAAGATGTAGGTCTTCAGGAAGAACCACAGGATGCCCCACAGGGTGCCGACGAAGCCATCGAGCTGCGCCGGGAACGGCCACGGCGCCAGGTAGCCGCCGAAGAAGAGGCTGGCCAGGATGCCGCTCATGATGAAGAGCGCGACGTACTCGGCGAAGAAGAAGAACCCGAAGCGCATGCCGGAGTACTCGGTGAACGGCCCGGCCACGAGCTCGCTATCGGCCTCGACCATGTCGAATGGCGTGCGATTGATCTCGGCCAGGCTGGCGACGTAGAAGATGCCGAGGCCGATCGGCTGCCAGATGAGGAGCCAGCCGTGCTCGCGCTGCCAGGCGATGAGCTCGCTGAAGCTGAGCGTGCCGGCCAGGACCACGGCGCCGACGATGGATAGCGTCAGGGGAATCTCGTAGCTGACCATCTGAGCGGCGCTGCGCAGGCCCCCGAGCAGCGAGTACTTGTTGTAGCTCGCCCAGCCGGCCACCAGCAGGCCGACGACCGAGAGGCCCAGCACGGCGAAGAAGTACACGATGCCGATGTTGAAATCGGCCGCGATGGCACCCGGCGCGAACGGCATGACCAGCATGCTCATGGCTGCGGCCATGTACACCATCCAGGGCGCCAGCGTGAACGTGGATCGGTCGGCCTGGTCCGGAACAGTGTCCTCCTTGGCGAGCACCTTGAAGCCGTGGATCGTGCTCTGGAAGAGGCCGCTCGGGCCGATCCGGTTCGGGCCGATGCGCAGGTTCATGCCGGCAATGACCTTCAGCTCCATCTGGATGATGACGAACGCGGTCGGCACGGTGAGCAGGAGCAGGAGTGTCGTGGCCAGCACGAACCGCCCGATGCCGAGCAGCAGCTCCCAATCCATCTATCGGGCCATCGGCTACTTGTCCACGCCGCCCATCACCGGATCGAAGCTGGCCATCACGGCCATCGTATCGGCGACCAGCTTGCCGGGCATGACCTTCGGGACAGCCTGGAGGCTGATGAAGCTCGGATCGCGCATCCGGAACCGATACGGGTTCGGGCCGCCGTCGCTGATGGAGTAGACGCTGTACAGGCCGCGCGGCGACTCGACCGCGGCATAGGCGCGTCCGGGCTTCGGGCGGATGATCCCCGGAACCTGGGCCTGCACCGGACCGTGCGGCATCCTGTCGATGATCTGGTCGATCAGGTGGATGCTCTGCTTGATCTCCGCGATGCGCTGCAGGTATCGGGCGTAGGAGTCGCCGGACTCCTGGGTGATCACGTCGAACTCGAGCTCGCGGTAGATCGAGTACGGGTGCGCCCTGCGGACGTCGAACGGAACGCCCGAGGCCCGCAGGTTCGGCCCGGTGACGCCGAGCGAGATGGCCTCCTGCCCGGTGAGAGTGCCCATGCCGATCGTCCGAGCCCGGAAGATCTCGTTGTCGGTGATCATGTGCTCGTTCATCTCGATGTTCTTCATCACCCGGCTCCGCCACGTCCCGAGGCGAGAGAGGAACTCGTCGTTGGTGTCGAAGTTCACGCCGCCGACGCGGAAGAAGTTGAAGAGCATCCGCTGGCCGCTGATGGCCGACAGCATGTCGACGATCTCGTCGCGGTTGATGAAGGCGTACAGGATCGGGGTCAGGCCACCCATGTCGAGCGCGAGGAAGCCCATCATCAGGCCGTGGCTGAAGATGCGGTTCAGCTCGACCACGAGGGCACGGATGTACTCGGCACGCCTCGGAGGCTCGATCCCGTACAGCTTCTCGAACGCGATCGCCGGCGCGTGCTCGTTGTGCATCGTCGACAGATAGTCCATCGGGTCGACGTAGGTCAGCACCGTCGTGTACGTGGCGTTCTCGCACAGCTTCTCGATGCCACGGTGCAGGTAGCCGAGGACCGGATCGATGTCCACGATGATCTCGCCGCGCACCTTGACCACCAGCCGCATGACGCCGTGCGTGGAGGGGTGCTGCGGGCCCATGTTCACGAGCATCTCGCCCTCGTCGAGGGAGTAGACCTCGCGCTCTCGCTCGGTCTGCGGGGGGCGATCCGGAATCCCGACCTGGTCGAAGCCCGCATACTCGCCGCGCTCCGTCCTGACCGGCCCAAGCCCGGCCGCCGCGCGCAGCCGCTCCTCCTCGGCGCGGTCGAGCTCGATCGGGTCGGGGATGCGCGTGTCGCGGTCGATCGTCGTCATCGGGGCCGGCTCTGGTCGGCGAGCGTCTCGCCATCCTCGACGGCCTCCGCCGGCGCGTCCTCACGAAGCTCGCTGGCGGCGAAGGTGACCCCGGGAGCGTCGCGGAAGCGTGTCAGGTCCCACGTCTCGGGACGCTCGAGCGGGTTGACCCCGGCCGCAGCGGAATCGGCCGCATCGTCGGGCAGCACGAAGTCCTTGCGGTGCGGGAAGGACCGGTAGTCGGGGCTCATGTAGATGCGCCGCAGGTCGCGGTTACCGTCGAAGACGATGCCCATCATGTCGTACATCTCGCGCTCGTGGAACATCGCCCCCTCCCACAGGCCGGTGATCGTGGGAAGGCGGGGCTCGGCGCGATCGACGCGCGCGCGGACCCGGAGCCAGGCGGGATGCTTCCAGCTGAACAGGTGGTAGACCACCTCGAAATGCTCGTTCGGACCGTAGTCGACCGCAGCGGCATCGGCGAGCATGAAGAAGGCAAAGTCGTCGTCGTCGCGCAGGGTGGTCAGCACGTCGAGCGCGCGCGCGCCATCGATCGTGAACTCGACGGTGTCGGCGTCGGTCCACAGGTCGCGGAGGTCGGCGGAGAGGTGCTCGGTCAGCAGCCGGACGAGCGCCCCCGCGGCGACGGGCGTGGTCAGCGCACGTCTCCTTCCCAGCGCGTGCGCTGCGGTCCGCGATCGACGTACGTGCTCCACTGGCCGCGGCGCTGCTTGACGAGCTCGTGGAGCTTCATCATCCCGTAGATCAGGCCCTCGGGGCGCGGCGGGCAGCCCGGCACGTACACGTCGACGGGCATCACACGGTCGACACCCTGGACGACTGAGTAGGACCGCTTGAATCGGCCGCCGGAGGTCGTGCAGGTGCCCATCGCCACGACCCACTTCGGCTCCGGCATCTGCTCCCAGAGCCGTACCAGCGGGCCGGCCATCTTCGTCGTCAGCGTCCCCGCCACGATGAGCACGTCCGCCTGGCGCGGGCTGGCGCGGAAGGGAAACATCCCGAAGCGGTCGATGTCGTTCACGCTCGTCGCGGTGCTCATCATCTCGATGGCACAGCAGGAGAGGCCGGAAAGGAGCGGCCACAGCGAGTTGGCACGGATCAGGTCGAGCACGTAGTCGGCCTTGGTGGGGATCACTTCGAGCAGGCCGTGGAACCCGCCCTGCGGATGCTCCTCCATGTCGAACGGCTGGAGCAGCGCGTCGCCAGCCCCCTGGTCCGGGATGATGATCGGAGGCCCGCCGTCGCCCGTGGCGACCGGCAGCATCGGGTCGGCGGTCGTGCTCGGCGTCGAGTTCGGTCGATCTACTGCCATCGGAGGTCACCCTTCTTCCACGCGTACAGCTCGCCGAACATCAGGATCGCAAGGAAGATGCCGATCAGGACGATCCCCTGGTATTCGATGGCCCGCACCGTGATGGCCCACAGGTAGACGAAGATGATCTCGACGTCGAAGGCCACGAAGAGCAGGGCGTAGAGGTAGAAGGCCAGGCCGAACCGGCTCCAGGTGTCACCGATGGTGTCGATCCCGCACTCGTAGGGCAGCCCCTTCTGCGGACGGCGGCGCCGGTGCGTGATCAGCCAGCTGAACAGGATCGTCCCGAAGACGAAGGTCGTCGCGGCGAACCCGAAGCCGATGACGTAGAGCAGTCCGGTGTGATCCATCTCCACTCCGGTTGCACGCTGATGTGCTGGATATCGGGCGCGTCGCCCAACACGTGTGTTCGTCGTTCAGTGGAGCGGATGCCACGAGGCAGGCCCGCTCGTTCACAGTCTAGCAGGGGCACCCCGGCGAGTTGCCATGCCGCCATGGCCGGCCGGTCCCATCCTCACCTTCCCTGCCATGCCGCCGCCACGACAAGCCGCAGGCCGTCGCTGACGAGCGCGTGGCCGCCGAACAGGATCGGGACGGGCGCGCCTGCGGCCGCCCGGGTGAGCTCTCGCAGCCAGGGCGTGGCGACCCGTGCGTGGTCGCCGAAGTCCGACGCGAAGCGCTCCTCCTCCGGGGGCCAGGCCGACGCGTCCGCCGACCCTGTCACGGAAGCGATCAGGACGCGCGTGTCGAGGATCACCGCATCGCCCAACCGGCCCAGCTCGTCCACGAGCTCGGAGGGTGATGACCGGGCCATGAGCGCAGCCAGGATGGAGCGGGGCGGCTGGGCGCCTCCCGGAGCCGAGCGCATCCCGCGCTCCTCGACCAGGCAGCGAACCCGGCAGGCGGTCTCGGTCTCCAGCTCCTGCCACGTGCCGGCGGGAACGCGACCCGCGACGACGAGCTCAGCGGAGCGGTCGCGGATCACCTCGCCGATGCGCGCCAGGTGCGGCACCTCGAGGGCGCCACCGCCGGGCAGGCGTGCCATCTCCAGGAACCCGCGGACCGATCCGTCCAGCGGGCGCGGTCCCGGCAGGCGCGTGGCCAGCCGGAGCAGGGCGAGGTCGAGCGTCGTATCGACGTCGAAGCGGGACCAGGGGGTCGCGCCGAGATCGCGCCACGCAAAGCCCGCGTCGTTCAGGCACCGCGCGGCGGCATTGTCGGTCGCGCAGCCCGAGAGTGCGCTCAGCGCGGCATCGAGGTCGCCGGCGACCACGAACGCATCGGCGCTGAAGCGGTTATTGGCGACGACCTCGCCGGCAACCGGCGAGAGGAGGTCATCGAGTCCGTCGTCCCCGAGCAGGGCGAGCGCGCTGCCGCCCGCGTAGCCGATGGCGTCGACCCCGCCGTCGGCGACGTGCAGCGCACTCCGAGCAGCGGAGGCGAACCAGCGCCCCCAATGGAAAGGCCCGTCGCCGGGCGCCGCGTGCGCCAGTGGCGCGACGGCCGCGCCGAGCCGGCCGAGGCGCTGCGAGAGGTCGGTGGCCAGCAGGCGCCGCCCATCGGCGGCGATCGCCACGTGCGTGCCGAACGGCTGACCCTGCGCCGGCGTCGTCACGAGGACGAGCGGCGCCGGGCGTTCAGGCATCGGCGTCGGAGGTGGCAGCCGTGTCACGCAGCCGGTTGAGCTGCTCCAGGTGCATCAGGTCGTGGATGCCGACGAACAGCAGCCAGTCCCCGCAGCGCAGGTGGCCGACGAGCGGATGCTTCATCCGGCAGCGCTGGGTCTCGTGGCCGCGGATCCGGTCCGCGGCCTCGCGGATCGACCGCCTGGACTTGTCGAGAAGCACCAGGAGCTCGTCGCGTGTCGCATCGGGCCGGCCGGGGACCGACGGGGTGACGACCGGCGGCCGGTGCTCCGGCCAGCCTCCATCGGCGTCGAGCGCTGCCCAGGTCGAGAGGAAACGGCGCGCTGCGGTCGTATGCGCGAAGGCCTGGGCGACGTTCCAGTCCTCCTCCCCACCCGGCGCTCGCAGCGACCGCTGCGGCAAGTCCCGCAGGATCGCCTCCAGCGCGTCGCCGACGGCCTCCTGCTGGGCGAGGATCCTCGGCGCGTCGCCGTCGTGGACCCGGGCGTGGACCTCGCGCCGCAGCGACTTCAGGCCGGACAACGACCAGTCGAAGGCGCGCCAGCAGGCGACGACGTCGGGCGCATCGGCCTCGAGGGCGGCGACCCAGGCGGCGGGTGTCGCGCTCACGCCTTCGGCACGATTGGGCTACAGGCGCTCGAAGCGCTCGACAGGCTGGACGAAGACCGTGGCCCCTCCCACCTCCACCTCGACCGGGTAGGGCATGTAGAACTCGCCGGGCTCCATGATCGGCGGCATCGGGTTCACGAACTGCTTCCTGGAGTGGCAGTTGGCGCTGATGATGGCGAGCACGTCGTCCACCTGGCCGTCCTCCACGCCAAGGATGATGGTGGCGTTGCCCTGCTTCAGGAAGCCGCCGGACGAGTTGAAACGGGTCGCGCGGAATTCCTTCTCGAGCAGGGCGTCGACGAGGGTCGCGGCATCCTCGTTGTGCACGATGGCGGTGACGAGCTTCACGGCGGGACGGCTCCTTCATTCAGCCCAGGCACGGCGGGCGACGGCCAGCCGCCAGTATGGCGCAGGGGAGCGTCCGAGGGCCACCCGCCACGCAGCCCTCGGCGCTCATCAAGGGGGCGTGCTGTCGAGCGCGCTCGGTGGTCGACCACGCGCCGATGCCGATGGACGCTCCGCCTGCCGACTCCTAAACTCCAGCGACATCCACGGAGGGCCTCGCCGTGATGGACGACCAGCCAGCAAGTGTCGCTCGCGGCTTCCTGTTCGCCGACCTGCGCAACTACTCCGCGTGGGTCGAGTCGCACGGTGACCATGCCGCCGTGGGCCTGCTGCGCGAGTATCGCGGCCTCGTGCGCCAGGCGGTCGCAGAGTTCGCCGGTGCCGAGATCAAGACCGAGGGCGACAGCTTCTACGTCGTCTTCGGCTCGCCGAGCGCGGCGGTCAACTGCGGGCTCCGGATCCTGGTGGGTGCCGCCGAGAGCCAGGCAGCTGCCGGTGGGCCGATCCCGGTCGGCATCGGGGTCCATGCCGGCGAGACCGTCGCCACCGACGAGGGCTACGTCGGGTCGGCGGTCAACGTGGCGGCGCGCGTCTGCGCCCAGGCCAGAGCCGGCGAGCTGCTCGTCACCGATGCCCGTCCGCGCGCTGACCCGCACCTACCTCGGACGTCACTTTCGTGTCGCGCGGCCGTAGGCGGCTCAAGGGCATCTCGGAGCCGATCGGCCTCTACCGGGTCATGCCCGTGCGCTCTCCCATTCGGGCGCCGTGGTGGAAGGCGTTGCCTGGATGGTGGCGGATCGCGGCTGCGGCTGCGGTCGTGGTGGTCGCCGTCGTAGTGTCCGCACTCGTCGGGGGCGCGATCGTGCGCGAGACTGCCGGCGAACCGGGGCCCAGCGCATCGGCAGCTGTCAGCCAGACCGCGCGGCCGTCTCCCTCAGCGTCTCCCTCAGCGACGACAGCGACGGCGTTTCCGACCGCGGACGAGACACGTCTGCTGGGCCTGATCCCCGAGGGCGACCGTGAGTCCTGCCAGCAGGCCAATCCCGAGGACGCACCGATCGTGGCGGTGGTTCGCAACCCCGGCCAGCCCGCGGATGTGTACCGCGCACCCTCGGCGGCCGCCATCGAGTGCGACCTCGGCGGAATCGCGGCGCCGGATAGGATCTGGTTCTGGGAACTGCTCCCCGGTTCTGGAGCTGGGCGGGTAGGAGTGGTGGGGCGATCCTGCCGAGCAGGCACTGGCCGCGCACAGCGGGCTCGTTGACGCGACGCCCGGTACGTGCCGGCAGCAACGCCCCGCGCTCGAGACGTGGTCCTTCGGAGGTACCAGCGGAAAGCTGGTGTGCTATGAGACCGACACCGGCGATGCGGTGCTGCTGTGGGCGTTCGACGACGGCTACCTGTTCGGCAAGGCATTGCGCGAAGACCGAGACATGCCCGCGTTGCTCGATTGGTGGGAGGACGTCGGCCGGTTCGCGGTTCCCTGACGACAGGAAAGCCAGATCAACCGAAGAGACGTCGTTCCAGCACGGTCGGAGCCTCAATCTCACGACGGCCAAGTCAGGCGGCCAAGCGTCACTTGGCCCACCAGTGCCGTTAGACACCGAGGCGGCAGGGACCAGCGCCTCCGTCGGCTCGGTTGAGCGCGGCATCGACCGCGACGCCCGCCGACGCATCCACCTTCCCGGCTAACGGCACCACGGGTGCCATCCGACAGCGTCGCGCCCGCCGTCAACGCCCGATGCGAAGAGCCTGTCAGGAACAGCTGGCCAGCGTCGGCTCGATGATGGCGCGGATCGCCAAGTCGGCGTCCTCCACTGACCCGGACGCGTGGACGATCTCGAATCGGTCGGGCTCGGCGGCGGCCAGCGCCAGGTATGCGCTGCGCACGCGCTCGAAGAAGGCGGCGGTCTCGGTGTCCTCGAAGCGGTTCCATTCGGCGCGGCGGCGGGTGCGTTCGAGCCCGACCGCGACCGGCAGGTCCAGTAGCAGCGTCAGGTCGGGCCGGAGCCCGTAGGTCGCGAACGCCTGCAGCCGGCGCATCTCGTCGGGGTCGTTGCCGTAGCCGGCACCCTGGTAGGCGAGCGAGGAGTCCAGGTAGCGGGCGCAGACGACCCACTCGCCGCGCTCGAGCGCGGGCCGAATGACACGGGCGACATGCTGGGCGCGGGCGGCTGCATACAGCAGCGCGTCGGCGCGCGGGTCGAGGTCGTCGCTCATGCCGCGCATGTGCAGCACGATGCGCCGAATCTCTTCGCCCAGCGGCGTGCCCCCGGGCTCCTGCGTCAGGACCGTGGCGATGCCCCGGTCGCGAAGCCACCGCGCAAGGTGGCGCGCGGCGGTCGTCTTGCCGCTCCCCTCCGGGCCCTCGAGGGTGATGAACCGGCCGCGCCCCGGCGACGCGTCAGTCACGCCGGCGGCAGGACGCTGGTGGCGACGAGCGCGAGGACGATCACCGCCAGGATGACGACCAGCATGATGCGCCCGGCGCGGCCCCTCACCGCCAGGAGGTTTCTTCGTCGGGCACCAGCTCAACTCGGCGATTCGGCTCCGACCCGCGCGAGCGCGACATCAGAGCATTCTTCTCGGCCATCTGATGCTGGAGCCGTCGCACGTAGGCATTCTGCGGCGCCAGCTCGACCGGCCGGCCGGACGCCTGCACCAGCCCGATCGCCTCGGCCGTCTCGCGCAGCGCCGCCTCCTGTGGGTTGGCCTCGAGG
>Ga0136633_1000041_pt1 | contig 83103 bp, 81 predicted proteins | sample AntDrymeUQ832206_2_FD_105494 | JGI IMG/M metagenome (GOLD analysis project Ga0136633, IMG submission 105494) | Polar desert sand microbial communities from Dry Valleys, Antarctica - metaG UQ83 (22.06) | ecosystem: Environmental > Terrestrial > Soil > Desert | place: Antarctica: Dry Valley...
AGCACACCTTCGGACGCTCACAGCCCGTCAGATCGAGCACGAACTCGTCGAGCAGCGGGTTGCCGTCCATCGAGAACCCGCCCCCACCGAACGCAACGATCTGTGGGGAACGCCGGGCCATGTTCCGAGCATGAGGCCGCGCCCGCAGCTTGTCGAGCGCGCGCAGGAGATTTGCGCGCTCGGGCCAGCCGCGGGGGCTCGGGCTGGACCGGCGGTCCTATCACGGCCCGGATCGGGGCCGTGGAGGCACGGCAAACGCGCTCAGAAGGCGAACAGCGTCAGGTCCGCCTCGCGCTCGCCGCGCAGGATCTCGAGGTTGATCTCGACGCACGCCAGCCCACGCGCCTGCGCGAGCACGCGCGCCTGCGGCTTGATCGCCTGGGCCGCGAGCACGCCGCGGCAGCTCGCCATCGCCGGGTCTGAGCGAATGCGCTCGAGGTAGCGCGTGAGCTGCTCGACCGCGTCGATCGTCGCGACGCGCTTGATCTCGACGGCGATCCATTCGTCCTCGCCGTCGCGGCACATGAGGTCGACCGGCCCGATGTCCGTCGGCCACTCGCGCCGCACGAGCCGAAAGCCCTCGCCGCAGAACTGCGGCGACGCCGCCAGCGCCTCCTGCAGGTCGCGCTCGACGCCGTCCTTCTCCAGTGCGGCGGCTTCGCCCATGTCATAGGAGACGTCGGAGACGATCTCCGCGATCAGGATCTCGAGGCGGTCCTCGGTGGCGCCGGCGCGCTTGCGCACGACGATCCGCGTGGGCGGGGTTCCGGTCTCCTCGATGACCGTCGGCGCCGTCATCCAGTTGCTCGGCTTGTATCCGCCGCTGTCGGCGTGGACCATGAACGAGCCGTCGGCCTTGACCATCAGCAGCCGCAGTGCCTCGGGCAGGACCGTGGTCAGCCGGCCTGTGTAGCGAACCTCGCAGCGGGCGACGATCAGGCGCATGGGCGGGACGGTAGCGGGCGCGGCGGACCGTCCGCGGCGTGCCCGCGGCGGTTGCCGGCGCGCCGAGCGGGTAGTCCTCACGGACGGCGCGCGCTCGTGTCGCTGACCGATCTGAGGGGACCCGAGATGCCCGCGAAGACCGGCTACCTGAGCACCTACCTGCAGGACCATCGCGCGGGCGCCGAGATGGGCCGCGACCTCGCAGAGCGTCTGCGCGACGAGAACGCCGGCACGCCCTACGAGGAGTTTCTGACGCAGTTCGCGGTGGAGATCGACGAGGACGTCGCGACGCTCGAGAAGTTCATGGATCGCTTCGACACCGACACCAGCGCGCTCAAGACGGCGGGCGCGAAGGTCGCCGAGAAGCTCGGGCGCCTGAAGCCCAACGAGCACCTCACGAGCTACTCGCCGCTCAGCCGCGTGCAGGAGCTCGAGACGCTGCGCGGGGGCGTGCAGGGTAAGCAGGCGTTGTGGGACGCGCTGTACGAGATCTCCGCCGACGACGAGCGCCTGGCGTCCGCGGAGCTGGAAGGTCTGATCGCGAAGGCCGAGCGGCAGCTCAGCGGCCTGCGCGTGCACCACCGGATGGCATCGCGCGAGGCCTTCGGCGCCTAACGCAAAGCCGCGCGGCGGCGGCGCAACCCGCGCCGTCCTGCCCAGGTGTCCCAGCACGACCCCTATCCAGGACGACGGCGGGTTCGACCGGTTGGCGGGTGGCCGTTGTCCTGCCCAGGTGTCACAGCGCGACCGCTGTCCAGGACGGCGGGAGGTTCGACCGGTTGGTGGGTGGCGTCGTCCTGCCCAGGGGTCACAGCCCGACCCCTGTCCAGGAGGTCGCGGACCCGCGATCGATCCGGCGTTCGATCCGTTTGCCGGGGGCCGGCTGAGACCGCCGCTGCTCAGGCCGCCGGCAGGACGCGCGGGAGCTCCGCGCGCAGGCGATCGAGCAGATCGGCGACCTCGGGGTCCGCGCCGAGGCGCAGCGCGCGGTCGCAGGCGTCGATCGCGTCGCTGACGCGGTCCGTGCGTGCCAGCGCGTGCGCCAGCCGCGCCCATGCCTCGCGGCCATACTCGTCGAGCAGCGTCGCCTGCTCGCAGGCCGTGACCTCCGCGCCGAGGTCGCCGGCGAGGTGGTAGGCGAGCGCAAGGTCCAGCAGCGCCTCGGGCGAGGGGCCGAGCCGGCGGGCACGCTCGAGGGCGTCGATCGCGCCGTCGCGATCCATCAGGCGCAGGCGCAGGCGGCCCACGCGCTCCCACGCGTCGGCGTCCTCGGGACCGCGGTCGGCGGCGCGCTGGGCGGCCTCGGCGGCGAGGTCGACCGCGCCCATGTCCTCGTAGATGCGCGCCGCAAAGCGATGCGCCGTCGGCCGGTCGCCGTCGACGCGCGCCCAGTCGCGCACCGCGCGGCCGGCTGCCGGCAGGTTGCCCGACTGCCAGAACGCGAGCGTCATGAGCCGCAGGACGGTGACGTTGTCGGGCTCGGCGTCGCGCGCATAGATCAGCCGCTGCGCCGCCAGCTCGTGGTTGCCCTCGGCGATCGCGTGCTGGGCGGCCGCCAGAAAGCGCTGGACGCGATCGGCGCCGGGGTCGGGCTTGGAGAAGTCGACGAACTGCAGCGAGCCCGCCGGCACCGTGCGCACGCCGGGCGAGAACTTCACCCGCGCCCACTGCTGGACGTCGTCGCCGCCACCCGTGAAGTAGATCCCGGTGACGCTGCCGACGCCCCATTCCGGATAGGTCACGCAGCGCGCGTAGCGGTGGACGACCGAGTGGTCGGGAACCTGGCTCGAGAAGGGGTCGTTGGTCTGCTTGTCGGCGGCGTAGGCGCGCTCGCGCTCGCGCGCCTCGTACGCGCGCCGGCCCGCCTCCGCGCGCGCAGCGCGCGCCGCCGCGGCGTTGACCTTGACGGCGTTGCGCGAGACCTTGCCGCCGTGCGAGCCCTCGGCCAGGCGTTCGAGCTGGTCGGCCGCCTCGTTGATCGCCTTGAGGTGGCGCTCGTGCTCGAACTGCTTGCCCGGCGGCGCGATGTCGGGGTGCCAGACCTTCGCCATGCGGCGCCGCGCCATCTGCACGTCGCGCTTGCCGAACGGCGGCGAGATCTCCAGCAGGAGTAGGGCTTGTTCGAGGTCGAGCACGTTGGGCATGGACCCACGAGCTTATCGAGGGACGGCCCATCCTCGACGCAAAGCGCCCGCCTGCGGACACCCCCTGCAGGCGCCGCAAAGCGCGCGCCGCGTGCGCTCAGATGACGTAGACGGGCGTGCCGACCTGCGTGCGGGCGTACAGGTCCTTGACGTCCGGGATGTGCATCCGCACGCAGCCGTGCGAGGCGTTCGTGCCGATCGACGCGTCGTCGCTCGTGCCGTGGATTCCGGCCCCGCCGTTGAACGCCATCCAGCGCGCCTGGATCGGGTTGCCCGGGCCGGGAGGGACGGTCGTGCCCGCGAGGTCGCCGGCCCAGGCGCTGTTGGGCACGCGCCAGCTCGGGTTGGTCTCGCGCCACTGGACGTCGTAGAGCCCGGCCGGTGTCTCGAGGCCGGCCTTGCCGACCGCGATGCTGTAGGTCTTGGCGTGCTTCAGGCGCTCGAACAGGCGCAGCTTGTGCGCCCCGCGGTCGATGACGATGTACGCCTTGTACCTGTCCTCGAGGTCGTTGGTCTGGACCTTCGCGTCGACGACGTGCATCGGCGCCTTGATGTCCGCCGACAGCCGGGGGTTCGAGGCGGCGAGGCCGAGCGCGCGGCGCAGCGCCTTGCGATCGACGGCGCGGCCGGGCTTGGAAGGCTTCTTGATCAGGCTGTCGGCGCTCGGCGTGACCGTCGCGTCGACCGGCTTGCGGTTGACCTTCGCGGCGACGCGCTCGGCGAGCGGCTTGATGACCCCCGGGGCGTAGCGCGTGACGAGCGGGATCTGCTCGGACACCTCGCCGCCGGTCAGGTCGCGCGCGACGCGCGAGCCCATCCAGCCGCGGCGGCTGTCGGCGAGCGCGCGCTGCACGGCGCCGTCGACGTCCGCGGTGACGCGCAGCTTGGATGCCGGCAGGACGAACTCGCGGCCGGCGGCGTGGACGGTGAGGCTGCGCTGCCCGGGCGCCACCGCGCGCTCGTGCACGCGCTCTCTGGCCGAGCGCAAGTCGAGGCCGCCGACGTCGACCTTGCCGATGTGGATGCCCTTCGCGATGCGATTCTTGTTTGAACTGTCGTACGCGGCTGCTGCCGCGGCCGCGATGCCGGCCGCGACCACAAACAACGCGACGAGCCCCAGCACCCAGCGTCTCATGCCCCTAACGCTAGCGACATGCGCAAGGTAGCCCCGTAGATTGCCTGTCAGCCCGGCTCAGGTGACGAGCTTTTTCTGCATCGCGTAGGCCGCCACCCGCCAGGTGACGAAGGCGAACACGAGCAGCGCGAGGAGGTGCAGGAGGTCGGCGCCCGGATCCCAGCCGAAGGAGGCGTGGCGCACGAGCTCGACGCAATGGTGCAGCGGGTTGAAGTGCCGAGCACCTGCGCCCACCGCGACGAGCAGCGGGATGCAGCCGTAGGTTCTGGCGCGCGCGGCCATCCACAGCGCCTCGGCGGTGACGAGCTCCTCGGCGTCCACGGGTGCGGCGAGGATCGCGTCAGGCCCGCCCAGTCCAGGCGTCCGACGCGTGCGTGGCGGCGGCGGGAGGGTTGGGGGTTTCGCCCTTCGGTCCTCGCAAGCTCAGACCTGCGGTCGACGGTACTCATCGGACCTCCTCCCCGGTCAGCAGCACGAAGACGTCCTCGAGCGTCGTCGCGCGGCGCTCGCCGTCGGGCAGGTCGCCGTTGCGGTTCTCGACGCCGAGCAGTGCGACGCTCGTGCCGGTGCGGCGCGTGTGCAGGCCGCCGGCGGCGGCGCCCGCCTCGACCTCGGCCAGGCGCGCGGGCGGGCCGTAGACCTCGAGCACCTCGCGTCCGGCGTGCTTGACGACGAGCTCGTTCGGCTTGCCGTGCGCGACCGCCTTGCCGTGGGACATGATCGTCACGGTGTCGGCGAGGCGCTCGGCCTCCTCGATGTCGTGCGTGGACATCAGGATCGACGTGCCCTCCGTGCGCAGCGCGTCGATCAGCGCCCACAGCTCCTGGCGCACCTGCGGATCGAGTCCGACCGTCGGCTCGTCGAGCAGCAGCAGGCGCGGCCGGTGCACGAGCGCGCGCGATCAGCAGGCGCCGGCGCATGCCGCCCGACAGGGCTTCGACCTTCGCGTCGCGTCGATCGGTGAGGTTGGCGATCTGCAGGGCGCGCTCGATCGCGGGCTTGCGCTCGGAGCGCGGCAGCCGGTAGAGGTAGGTGAAGACGAGCAGGTTCTGCTCGACGGTCAGCGTCGTGTCGAGGTTGTCGAGCTGCGGTGTGACGCCCATCTTCCGCGCGCGACTGCTTGGAGTCGCGCGGCAGCGTGTAGCCCAGCACCTCGAGTTCGCCCGAGTCCGCGATCGCCTGCGCGGTGAGCATCTTCATCGTCGTCGACTTGCCCGCGCCGTTGGGGCCGAGCAGGCCGACGCATGTGCCCTCGGGCACGTCGAGGTCCAGGCCGTCGACGGCACGGATATCGCCGTAGTGCTTGACGACCGCGCGCAGCCGGATCGCGAGGGAGGGCATCGGGAGATGCTAGTCCTGCCCCTGAGGACCATCGCGGCCGGCGAAACTCATCGCGCCCGCGTCCTGCAGACTCGCTCGGGGCAGCTACCCTGACCCCCGATGTCCGCCCAGTACGTCTACACGATGCACAAGCTGTCGAAGGCCTACCCGCCCGACAAGACGGTCCTCAAGGATCTCACGCTCGCGTTTCTGCCCGGAGCGAAGATCGGCGTGCTCGGCTACAACGGCGCGGGCAAGTCGACGGTCCTGCGGATCATGGCCGGGCAGGAGACGGACTTTCGCGGCGACGCGATGCTCGCCCCGAACGCCACCGTCGGGATGCTCGCGCAGGAGCCCCAGCTCGATGAGACCAAGGACGTCAAGGGCAACGTCGAGGACGGCGTGCACGAGACGAAGGCGCTGCTCGAGCGCTTCAACGAGCTCGCTGCAAACTATTCGGAGGAGACGGCCGACGAGTTCGCGCGCCTGCAGGACCAGATCGACGCCGCCGACGCCTGGAACCTCGACACGCAGCTCGAGTACGCGATGGACGCGCTGCGCCTGCCGCCGTCGGATGCCGACGTCACGACGCTGTCCGGCGGCGAGCGACGCCGCGTCGCGCTGTGCCGGCTGCTGCTCGCCCAGCCCGACCTGCTGCTGCTCGACGAGCCGACGAACCACCTCGACGCGGAGTCCGTCGACTGGCTCGAGCGCCACCTGGCCGAGTACAAGGGCACGATCGTCGCGGTCACGCACGATCGCTACTTTCTCGACAACGTCGCGGGCTGGATCCTCGAGCTCGACCGCGCGCGCGGGATCCCCTACGAGGGCAACTACTCCTCGTGGCTCGAGCAGAAGCAGAAGCGCATGTCGATGGAGGAGAAGGCCGACAAGGCGCGCCAGAAGACGATCGACGCCGAGCTCGAGTGGGTGCGCGAGAACCCCAAGGGGCGGCGCAAGAAGGCCAAGGCGCGGCTGAACAACTACGAGGCCCTGCTGGCCGAGGATCGCAACGTCAAGCTCGACCAGATCCAGATCCACATCCCTGCGGGCCCGCGTCTGGGCGACCTCGTCGTCGAGGCCGACGGGCTGCGCAAGGGCTTTGGCGACCGCCTGCTGATCGACGACCTGAACTTCAAGCTCCCGCGCGGCGGCATCGTCGGCGTCATCGGCCCCAACGGCGCCGGCAAGACGACGCTGTTTCGCATGATCACCGGCGCCGAGCAGCCCGACGGGGGCGCGCTGCGCGTCGGCGACACGGTCGAGCTCGCCTACGTCGACCAGTCGCGCGACGCCCTCGACGACGACAAGAACGTCTGGGAGGAGATCTCCGACGGGATGGACTCGATCAAGGTCGGCGACCGCACGATGAATTCGCGCGCCTACTGCTCGTCGTGGAACTTCAAGGGCTCCGACCAGCAGAAGAAGGTCGGCAAGCTCTCCGGCGGTGAGCGCAACCGCCTGCATCTGGCCAAGCTCCTGCGCTCCGGCGGCAACGTCCTGCTGCTCGACGAGCCGACCAACGACCTCGACATCGACACGCTGCGCGCGCTCGAGGAGGCGCTGCTGGCCTTCGGCGGCTGCGCCGTCGTGATCTCGCACGATCGCTGGTTCCTCGATCGCGTCGCGACGCACGTGCTCGCGTTCGAGGGCGACTCGGTCGTGACGTGGTTTGAGGGCAACTTCGAGGCTTACGAGGAGCACCGCCGCGAGCAGCTCGGCGACGAGGCCGACCGCCCGCACCGCATCACGTACAAGAAGCTGACGCGGACCTGAGCCGCGCAATCGCCCGCCTGGCGAGCGGTCTTCGCGGCCGGAGGGGGCCTGTCGCGGCCGCTCTAGACTGCCCCGACACCGTGATCTCCAGAGTGCTCAGTCGCCTCAAGCGGGTCGAGGATCCAGCCGTCCGCCATCTTCTCCTGCGCAGTCGCGGCCTGCTGCACGGCGTCCGCCGCGGGCATGCGCGCCGTCGTCGAGTGGTCGAGGCGTACCTGGCGAGCGCCGAGGAGCCGCGGGTGCAGATCGGGGCGGGCCCCAAGCGCCTCGATGGCTGGCTGAACTCCGACCTCATCGCCGGCGACATCTACCTCGATCTCGGCCGGCCGCTGCCGTTCGAGGACGGCAGCCTGGCCTACGTGTTCGGCGAGCACGTCATCGGGTCGCTGTCGGAGGCCGACGGGGCCGACCTGATGCGCGAGCTGCATCGCGTCCTGCGCCCCGGCGGCGTCGTGCGCCTGACGACGCCTGACCTGGCGAAGCTCATCGCCCTGTACCGCGACGAGAACCCGATCGTGGGCCGTGACGCCTACATCCGCTACTTGGGGGAGCAGACCGGCAAGGCCGGCCGCAGGCCGGCGCAGATGCTCAACGACCTCATGCGACTGTGGGGCATCCGCTACACCTACGACGCCGAGGACCTCGATGCCAAGCTGCGCGACGCGGGCTTCTGCGACGTGCGGCGCGTCGCGCCCGGCGAGAGCGAGCACGCCGCGCTGCGCGGCGTCGAGCGCCACGGTGAGGCGTGGGTCAATCGTGCCGAGGCGCTGTGCGTCGAGGCGATGCGAAGCTGATCGTGTTCGGCGCCGCTTCAGGCTCGTCGCTCGTGGGCCGCGGGCCCTATGCCCATGCGCTCATCGCCTTGAGCGCGCTGATCGCCGTCGGCGCCGCCGGTGCCGCGGTCGTCGCCGGCCCGCTGGCACTTGCCATCCCGGTCGCCCTGGCCGCATGCGCGTTCGCGGTGGCCTACCCGCCGGCGCTCGTCGCCGCGTTCGTGTTCGTGCCCTTCTTCGAGGCCGCACCTTTCGTGCGCTCGATCCCCTTCGACCCCACGGTCTCGCTCGGTGCACTGCTGCTCGCGGTCTACGTCTACCGGCTGTCCGCGCACCGCGTCGCGCGCCCGCCGGCCGGGTTCGCGATCCCCATGCTCGCCATCGGGATCGCCATGGCGGTGGGGCTCCTCGGCACGTCGGAGCCGGCCTACGGCGGCGAGAAGGTCCTGAAGTACTTCACCGTCACCGCGGTCGCCGTGGCCGCTCCGTTCTTCGTCATCCGCACGCGTGCGGAGGTCGTCCAGTTCGTCTCGGCGATCGCGGTCGGCGGGTTGCTGGTGGCGCTCGCGACCCCGTTGACGGAGCCCACCGTCGTTGCCGGCATCACCACGCAGTACGACCTCCAGGGCCGGTACTCCTTCGGCGGCCAGATCTTTCCGGCGCGCTTTCTGTGCACCGCCGCCCTGGTCCTCTTCGTCCTGCCCGGGTTCACGCGGGCACGATGGCGCTATCTCGCGCCGCTCGCGGCCGCGGGCGTGACCTTCGTGGCGCTCGGATACGGCGCGCGCGGCCCGATCGCGGCATTCGCCGGCGCACTCGCCGCCGTCGGCCTGCTGTCCGCGCTGCGCGCCCCGCGGCAGGCCGTCCTGGTACTCGTCGTGGTGATGGTCGGCGGCATGGTGCTGCCCTTCGTGTCGCTGCCCGGCCAGTCGGCCGAGCGGCTGGCCGAGGTGGTGACCGACCCGGTCGGCGCGCTGAGCGGCGATACACGCGCGGCCGTTTACTCCAAGGCGCTGGAGCTGACGGCCGAGCACCCGCTGACCGGCATCGGCACCGGTGGGTTCTTCACGTACACGTCGATCGTCTCTCAGCCCAAGTTCCCGGTGAAATACCCGCACAACATCTTTCTCGAGTTGTCCTCGGAGGTGGGGATCGGACCGGCGATCCTGCTCGCGCTGCCGATTCTCGCCGGCATCGCCAGCCTGCTGCGCCGGCTGCGCACGACGCGCGACCCGGCCGATCGCCACCTCCTCACGCTGCTGATGGGCCTGTTCCTGCTCAACTTCCTCGCGACCCAGTTCTCGGGCGACATCAACGACAACCGGACGTTCTTCTTGTTTCTCGCGCTCATCTGGCTGGTGGGCCGGGACGGGCTGCCGCGGCCGTCGTCGACGGACGCGGCGCAACCATGACCGCGGCGGCGTCTTCGATGATCCGATACGGATGCCCGTCCCGGTGAGTCAGGCCGCCCGTCTCGATCTCGCGCGCATGCTCCCGGAGCTGCGCTGCAAGCTCCCGTTGTTCTTCGCGGTCGCCGCCGGCGCCGCCGCACTCGCCTTTGGGCTCTCTCAGCGCCAGAGCGAACGCTACGTTGCGACCGCGGATCTGCTCTTCCGCGCAGAGGCCTACGTCAACGCCCCGGAGCGCACCGCGGAGACGAACCTCGTGCTGGCAGATCTCAACGCGGTGATCGTCGGCGTGCGGCGCCGCCTGAACTCAGGCGAGTCGCTGGAGGATCTGCGCAAGCGCGTCGAGCTTCAACCGCGCGGCCAGGCGGACGTGCTGCGGATCGCGGCCTCGGCCGGCAGCGCCCGCGGTGCGGCGCGGCTCGCCAACGCCTTCGCCGAGGAGGTCGTCGCCGGACGGCGCGCGACCGCCGTCGCCGATGTGCAGCGGCGCATCGACGCGCTCGACGCCAGCCTCGCGCAGACCGACCCCGAGTCCGCGCTCGCCGGCGCGCTGGCCGAGCGTCGCAACATCCTGCTCGCCGACAAGGCCCTGGTCACCGGCGACGTCGAGATCGCCGACCTCGCAACCGCGCCACGCGAGCGCGCGGCTCCCAAGCCCCTGCGCAACGCGGCCGTCGCCGGCATGCTCGGTTTCGTGATGGCCATGATGCTCGTGGTGGCGCTGCGAACGCTGGACCGCCGTCTGACCGAGCAACAGGTGGTCGAGCTCTTCGGAGCGCCGGTGCTTGCACTCGTGCCGGCCAGGGGCTCCAGAGCCACCTGGCGCCGGCTGGCCTACGTCGAGGCGTTCGAATTTCTCCGCGCGAACGTCCTGGCCATCCTCGGCGAGGAGGCCGCGGAGCGCGAAACGAACGCGCTGAGCGGCAAGGCCGAGAGCCACGTGGTCGTCGTGACGAGCCCGATGCCCGGCGACGGCAGGAGCAGCACCGTCGCGCGGCTCGGCGAGGCCCTCGCGGCAGCCGGCGCGCGGGTCCTGGCCCTCGACGGCGACCTGCGCAAGCCCACGCTGGCGCGCGAGTTCGGGCTCAGGGAGCAGCAGCCGGGGCTGGCCGACATGGTCGATGGACAGTCCGCGGCCCGCTTTCTGCAGGAGACCGACGTCGGCGGGCTCTCCGTCCTGGCAGGCGGCGCGCACGGCGGCGCGGATACGGCTGGGGCCGCTTGGAGCCGGCTGCGGGGGGTCATCGAGGCGCTGCGCACACGAGCCGATCTCGTCCTCGTCGACACCCCGCCCGTGATGATCGACGCCAGAACGTCGATCCTTGCGAGCGAGGCCGACGGAGTGCTCGTCGTGCTCGATGCGCGCAATCTGGACCCGGACACCCTCACCGCCGCGCGCGACCAGCTTGAGCGCGCTCACGCGAACATCCTCGGGCTGGTGCTCAACTTCGCCGACGCGCCCCACGAGCGCAAGCTGCGAGCCGACTACGGCGCGTATGGTCCGCATCTGCCGGACTCGAGGACCGCGACGCCGAGCCCGGCGGTCGACCCGCCGATCGTCGCCGCCGCAGGACAGGGGCCGGCCACCCGGCAGCCGTCATAGTCAGTCGCGAGGCCTGCGCTTGCCGGGCAGGCGCTCGAGCAGGGCCTGCGTCCAAGGCGTACGGCGCCATGCGAGCGCGGCGACGTAGGCCGTCCCGAGGACGATCTCGAGGCCGACGAGCAGCGCGAGCGAGCCTTGCGCGCCGTCGATGAGCGGGCGCATCGCCAGGCCGGCGACGGCCGTCAGCGCGGCCAGCGGCAGCACGGTCGCCAGACCGTAGTCCGACCATCGCACCGCGAAGACCCGGTGGATGAAGACGAACGTGGCCGTGCCCTGCACGGCGATCCCGACGGTGAACGCGGTGGCCACGCACAAGGCCGGTGCCACGGCGTCGGTGGCGAGCATGCCCGCCGCCACCGCGATGAACACGGCAAGCGCCGCGATGTTGCTGCGAGAGTTGTACGAGCGCACCGAGGCCGCATCGAGCGCGCTGCGCAGCGCAAAGTAGAAGGCGTAGAACGGGACGGCCAACACGACGATGCGCACGATCTCGTCGGCCGCCGCGAACGCGGGGCCGAGCCATGCTCGCACGGCGATGTCGGCGAACAGCACGGCCTGCACCAGCGCGAAGAGGGCCGCGTGCAGCGCGAGCGCGGCGAGCGCGGCGACCTGCCGCGACGCTCGGCCGCGATCCTGCGCCCACGTCTGCGCCAGGGCGGGCAGCAGCACGACGCCGAGCGGCGCCATCGCCACGGACACGAGCGCGAGCACCTGCAGGCCGGCGGCGAGGTAGGCGACGTCGCGTAGCGTGGCGACGTGCGCGCCGAGCACCGGCACGAGCGCGAACAGGCCGACCTGCGCGAGCTCGCCCGGCACGCGCCGGCCGCCGTAGCCCAGCAGCGAGCGGCCCGCGACCCGCGCCCGCCCCCTCGCCCGGCCCGCGACGCCCCGCACGAGCGGGCCCGCGACGCTGCCCAGCGACAGCGCGCCGAGCGCAGCCGCCATCAGCAGGACCAGCGTGTCGACGGCGATGTCCGGCCACAGGGCCAGCAGCAACGGCGGAGCGACTCCCACCCCCGCGATCTGCAACACGTTGGCACGGCTGATCCGCTGCTGCCCGCGGAAGTAGCCGTACGCGACGAAGAACCCGGACGTCGCGACGAGCAGCGCGGCGAACGGCCCCACCAGGTTCGTCGCGCCCGCATCACCGAAGAAGACGCCCGCCGTGACCGCCGGAAAGGCGAGTGCGGCCGCGACCGTGACGGCGACGGCGACGCCACAGATCCCCACGGCCGCCGCGAGGTAGGCCTCGGCGGCGGGAGCCGACTCCCCGCCGAGCGCGATGTACCGCGGCAGCCCGCCGATGAGCCCCACGGTCACGAGCGGGAACAGCAGCGTGACGGCCTGGCGGACGAGCGAGAAGGACGCGAAGCCCTCGGCACCCGCATTGAGCGCCAGCAGCCGGAAGAGCAGGAGCGTGCCGGCAGCGACGAGGACCTGGGCGACGAGGGTGAGCCCCAGCGCGCGCAGGATGGAGCCCGGCGCGGCGCTAGACTCCCCAACCGCGTGATCGCTGCGCCGCACATGCCCATTCTGCCGCGTACCGGCGGCGGGCAGCCAGAGGGCCCGGCCGCGTAGCGTGGCTTCGATCCGTGTCGCCGTGGTCGGCCTTGGTGTCGTGGCGGCCGAGCATCTCGAGAAGCTGCGCTGGTTGCCGGGCGTCGAGGTCGCCGCGGTCTGCGATCTGCACCCCACGCTGCCCCGTGCGGTCGCCGACCGCTTCGCGGTGCCGGCGGCGTACACCGACTACGGCGCGATGCTCGCAGAGGTGCGGCCGCTGGCGGTGCACGTTCTCACGCCGCCGCAGAGCCATCGCGCCCTGGTCCTCGGCGCGCTCGAAGCAGGGGCGCACGTGGTCGTCGAGAAGCCGATCGTGCCGACGTGGGACGAGTACGTCGAGCTGCGCGAGGCGGCCGCGCTTGCGGGCCGCATGCTCGTCGAGAATTACAACTATCGCTTCATGAGCGTCGTGCTCGACGCGATCGCGCTGCTCGGGGACGGCGCGGTGGGGCGGCCCGTCACGCTCGACGTCGCGATGAGCATCGGCATCGCGGATCCGGCGGGCCCCTACGCCGACCGCGACCATCCCCACTTCGCGCACGATCTGCCGGGAGGCGCTCTGCAGAACTTCGCCTCGCACCCGGCCTCGCTGGCCGTCGCCGCGCTCGGCGGCTTCGACGGCGTGCGCGCCTGGCGGCGCCGGGTGAGCCCGCACGCGCTCGGAGACGATGAGCTGCGGGCGGTCCTCTCGGGCCCGGGGGTGGGAGCGACGCTGACGCTGACGAGCTCCGCACGACCGTCGGCCTTCACCTTGCGGATTCGCGGCACCGAGGGCACGCTCGACGTCGATGTGTACAACCGCCTCCTCGCCCGCGGCTCCACGGGTGACGGGTTGGCGAAGCTCACCGACGGCCTGCGGCGCGCCGCGCACGAAGTCGCGTCGACCGCGACCCTCGCCGCCCGCTTCGCGACCGGTCGCCACGACTACTTCGAGGGTCTCGGCACGCTTCTGCGCCGCTTCTACGCGGCGGTCGCCGACGGCGGCGCGAACCCTCCGCTGGCAGTCGCCGAGATGAACGCGACGAACCGCCTCGTGCACGACCTCTTCGACCCGGCCAATCAGCTGTGAAGGCGCTGGTCACCGGCGCCACCGGATTTCTCGGCCGCCACCTCGTCGCCGAGCTGCTGGGCCGAGGCGACGACGTGACGGCGCTGGTGCGCCCCGGAACCGACCCGCCGCCCCAGCTCGCAGCTGCGGTGCGCCTCGTGCGCACCGACCTGCGCAGCCCTGGCGCGGAGCTCGACGAAGCCGTCGCCGCCGCCGACGTGATCTACCACCTCGCAGCCAGCCTGGCCGGTTCGTGGCGCGCGATGTTCGAAGCCAACGTCGCGGGCACCGAGCACCTCGCGCGTGCGATCGAGCGCGCCGCGTGGAAGGGCCGGCTGGTGCACGTGAGCACCTTCTCGGTGTACGCGCTCAATCAGCTGCGGCGTGGTGGCGTGGTCGACGAGGCCACGCCGCTGGAGCCGCGACCGGGCGACCGCGACGACTACGCGTGGACCAAGGTGTTGCAGGAGCGCGTCGTGCGCGCGATCGAGCGTGAAGGCGGCCCGCAGCTGGTCGTCGTGCGCCCCGGCACCGTCTATGGCGCCGAGCGGCAGTTTCAGCACCGCATCGGCCGGCAGATCGGCGGCCGCGCGGTGCTGCTGCTCGGCGGGCGCAACCTCATGCCGCTGACGTACGTGGAGAACACGGCCTCGCTGGTGGCCGAATGCGGTCGCCACCCCGCCGCTGCGGGCCGGGTGTTCAACGCCGTCGATCCCGAGCCGATCACCCAGTGGCGCTATCTGCGCGCCTGGCTGCGCGCGCAGGATCGAGCGGTGGCGGTCCTGCCCTTCCCGCTCGCGCTGCTGTGGCTGATCAGCACGGGGCTTGCCGTCGCCCAGCGTCGCAGCGGCGGCGCGGTGCGCCCGGTTGCGCTCCTGCGCTCCTACGTCATGGGCCCCACGCTGCGCCCGCTGCGCTACGCGCCCTCGCAAGCGCAGGACGTCCTCGGCTGGCGCGCGCCGGTCGACCTGCAGGAGGCACTTGCACGGACGTTCGGCCGGGCGTCCGAGCTCGGGTCAGCTCAGGGCGCCGGCAGTCCGGTCGCCCAGAGCGTCAAGCCGTAGCGGCGCCCGGCGCGGGCCGTTGGGCCGCGGGCCGCGGCTCGCTGAGCTCCATCACGATCAGCCAGCCCCAGCCGCGCGCCGGCGGGATCGCGCGCATGATGGCGCGGTCCGCAGCATCCAGCGCGCGGTGCAGGTACGGAAACACCCGCGTGTGCCGGACCGGGATCGCCGCCAGGACCGAGAGGTGAAAGCGTCGTGCCCGTACCCGGCCAAAGTATCGCCGCGCCAGCTCGAGGTCGCTCATCACGAGCGGGTGCTCGTCGTCGGTGCGCTCGGCCGGGGTCAATCGGCGATAGAGGTTGACCGCGGGGTTCGTGCCCATCGGCTCGCGGAAGATCGCGATGCCGCCCGGTTCGAGCACTCGCGCCACCTCTGCGAAAGCCGTGTCCAGGTCGAGGTGGTGAACGATGCCGTTGCCACAGATCAGGCCGAAGCTGTCGTCGGGGAACTCGAGGGTTTCGGCGTTCATGATCTTGAACTCGATGCGGTCCTGGAGCCCGCGCCCTCGTGCGGCCACACGCGCGCGCTCGACGGCCACCGGCGAGAGATCGACCGCGGTCACATCGGCCCCACACTCGGCGAGCACCAGCGAGCCGTTGGGGTTGTCGCCGCAGCCGTACTCGAGGACCCGCTGGCCGGAGTAGCTGCGGCGCAGCAGTTCGCGGTACCAGTCGCGGCTCGTGGTCGCCACGTCGTAGTAGCTGTCGTTCTTGCCGCGCAGGCCCTCCGCGAACGCGCGATCATGGAACTCGCGTTCGCGGTCGATCCGCGACCTCGTGTCTTGGACTGTCTCGTGCTCGCTCAAGCTCAGCGATGCTACGGCAAAGCAGGTGGCGACCTAGGGCCGGCCCCCGCCCGGCGTCCCCTCGACGAGTCTCCACGGCGTCGCCGCGGAATCCTCGAGTGCGAACGACCAGCGTTCGGTGAACTCGATCTCGCCGTCCTTGTCGCCGCTGAGCATGGCCGCGGTGTCACGGTCCTCGACGTAGCGCCGGCCCCGGACGCGGGCCTCGACCTCCATGCGCGGCGCATCGGAGCCGGTGCGCAGCGCGGTGATCGCCAGGCGCAGCAGCTCCGGCCCGCGAACGACGATTCGCGCCCGGCTCCCGGCGCCGCCGCCCGCGTACAGCAGATTCTGCGCGGCCTGCGGCGTCGCGATCGCAAGCAGTGCCGCGTCGTCGCCGTCGACCGCCTCGGCCCACGCCTGCACCGCGCGCCGTGCGGCCACTTCGAGCACGTCGGGCGCGCAGCGCGGGTCGGCGAGCGAGAGGTCCAGGGCCTTCTCGCGCGCCGTCCCCTCGAACTCGACGCTGACGAGCTCGGACACGGCCGTGCCCGCCGGCGGCGCGTCGGCCGTCGCAAGCTCGACGAGCGACTCGTCGCTCAGGCGCGAGTCGTCAGACCACGGAGCGGCCACGATCGGGGCGTCGAGGTGGTGCGCGCCCTCCTCCTCCTGCTCGATCGATACGAGCCGCCAGCCGTCGCCCGAGCGCGCCAGCGTCCAGTACTCGCAGATCTCGATCACGCCGTCGCCGTCAGCGTCCTCGTTGCGCTTCATGACAAACCCGCCGGAGGTCCGCACGACGCTGTGCAGGCTGGCGCTGATCGCGACCGTGACGCGGTCCTCCGCGGTGTCGGTGCGGTTGACGAGGCCGACGTAGTCGACCTCGGGCCCGCGCCGGATCGTGACCTCGTTGACCCAGCCCTTGCTCTCGAAGTCCGCCAGGCGGCGGCGCCACTCGACGAGCAGGTCGTCGCCGAGCATGCGCTCCAGCGCGGCGTCGTCGCGCGCGCTCCAAGCCCGCTGGATGTCGGCGTACAGCGTCGCCGCCTGCGGCTTGACGACCGCCGCGGCGAAGGCCGGGTCGTCCTCGGCGGCCTCGGCGCTGGCGGTGCTGACGCGCTCGTCGCGTTCGTCCCGCGCCTGCCTGTTGCGGCGCTTGCGAGCGGCCCCCAGCACGACAGGGAGGCCGAAGACGAGCAGGCCGACGACGATGATGAAGAGCAGGCTGGAGCCGCTGAGCTCGCCGCCCCCTCCGCTGCCGGAGCCGCTACCGCCGCCACCTCCGCTGAAGCCGCCGCCACCACCGCCCCCGCCTCCGCCCCCGCCTCCGCCTCCTCCGAAGCCCGAGCTCCCGCCGCCGGCCTGTGCGAACGCAGCCGGCGCGTACCACGCCAGCGCGACGAGGCACGCCGGCGCGAGTAGTGCGAAGCGGGTCATGCCGGCCATCGTCGCACGTCCGGACCATCGCGCCGGAACGGCAGGGCGGATGCGCTACAACCTCTCCATGGCCCTCATCCAGATCATCGACTTCTCCGACCCCGCGTGTCCGTTCGCATGGTCGGCCGAGCCGTTTCGGCGCAAGCTGCAATGGCTCTACGGCGACCAGATCCAATGGCGCCGGCGTATGGTCGTGCTCGCCGACAGCGGCGACGAGTATCTCGACAAGGGCTACACCCCCGAGAAGATGGCGAGGGCGGCCGCGAAGCTCGCGCGCGAGCACGGCATGCCGATGGACACCGCGCCGCCCGAGGGCATGTCCGCGACAGCGCCGGCCTGCCGCGCGGTCGTCGCGGCCCGCCTGCACGCGCCCGATTCGGAGGACCGGCTGCTGCGCGCGCTGCGCGTGCGCCACTTCGCGGGGGAGGCGCTCGAGGACCGGTCCACGCGCGAGGGGGCGGCCCGCGACATCGGCCTGGATCCGGCTGAGCTCGAGGCCTGGATGGCGACGGCCGAGGTCGAGCGCATGCTCGACGAGGACCGCGCGGCCGCGCGCAATCCGACGGCCGTCGCGCTGGCGCTCGATCACAAGCTCGCGCCGTGGTCCGGCGGCCGGCGCTACACGTGCCCGTCCTACGAGATCGTCCGGCTCGCCGACGGCGCGCAGGCGGACGTGCCTGGCTTTCAGCCGTTCGCCGTCTACGAGACCGCGGTCGCCAACCTCGTGCCCGATGCGACGCGCCGCGAGCCGCCGGAGTCGGTGCTCGCGCTGCTCGAGTGGGCGGGCGAGGCGCTCGCGACGCGTGAGGTGGCCGTGGTCTGCGACATCGACCACGACGAAGCGCGCCAGCGTCTGGGTCACGTCGCATACGAACGCCATCTCGGCTACGACGGGCTGTGGTCACCCTCGTGAATCGGCCCCGCCCGTCCTGTCGAGCGACGCGGGCCCGCCAACAACCTGCCCGTCGAGGTCTCGCTAGGGCTTGACGGTCAGCTCGGCGATCGGCACGCCGGCGTCCTCGAGCTCGATCTCGTAGATGCCGTCGGCGTCGGCCGTGAAGGCGAAGCGCGCCTGCCGACCCGGCTTGAGGTCCTTCATGAGGTCGTAGCCGTGGATGTGGATGTGGTCGGTGGTGTCGGGCGAGGTGACCCTGAGCCGCACGCGCTCGCCCTTCTTCACGTCGATCTCCTGCACGCCGCCGACCGGCTTTGCGCCGCGTACAACGATCGTGGTGAACTCCGGCGCCGGCTTCGCCTCGGGTGCGGTTCTCGTCGTCTGCGTCGCGGTCGTGCTCGCGGGCTCCTCGTCGCCCGGCTTCAGCACGACGAACGCGACCACGAGGACGACGAGCGCGCCGACGATGGCGATGATGCGTCCGGAGCGGCTCACGTACCCAAGCCTAGATGGCGCCCACGCGCATCGAGCTAGCCCTCGGACGGCCCCAGCAGCTCGTCGAGGAGCTCGCCGAGTTCGCGCGTGTCGCGTGCGACCGCGTCGGCGCTCGTGAGCTCGCCCGCGCCGTGGGGGCCGGTGGCGATCGCGATCACGCGGACGCCGTCGGCGCGCGCGCAGGCGATGTCGCGCGGCGTGTCGCCGATCAGCAGCGTGCGCTCGCGCGGCCACGGCTCGCCGTCGCCGCCCGCCCGCCGCCGCGCGATCGCGGGCAGCATCGAGCGATCCTCGTGGTCGGAGCCGAAGCCGCCCTGGCCACGGGCGAAATACCTTCCGATGCCCGCGGCGCCGAGCTTGAGGTGCGCGATCGGCTCATAGTTGCCCGTGACGAGGCTGAGCACGGTGTCCTCGCAATCCGCCAGGCGGCGCAGCAGTTCTCCCATCCCCAACGCGACCGTCGCCGACAGATCGCTCGGGCACAGCCGCGCGTATGCCGCGCAGGCCGCGATCTGCACGTCGTCGGCGCGCTCGTCGATCCGCCGCGCCGAGACGCCGGCCCGCAGCAGCAGCCCGCGCGCGATGTCGCGGTCGGTGCGCCCCGCCACCTGCATGCCCGCGTCGTCGAGGTTCGCCACGCCGTGCACGACGCGCAGCGCCTCTTCGATCGCGTCGCGATGCGCGCCGGCGGCGCGCAGCAGCAGCGTGCCGTCGATGTCGAACAGCAGCAGCATCTTCGAGCCCTCGCCGCGCGACCTCGCTCAGCGCGCGAACGACGTCTCGCTGTCGAGCGACTGCGCGAAGGCGGCGATCAGCCGCGCGCAGGCGTCGATGTCGCCGAGCTGCACCATCTCGACCGGCGAGTGCATGTAGCGCAGCGCGATCGATATCCCGCCGGTCGGCACGCCCGCCCGCGAGAGGTGGATCGCGTCGGCGTCGGTGCCGGTCGAGCGTGCCGAGGCCTGGACCGTGAACGCGATCTTCTCGCGCTCGGCGGTCGCGTGCAGCGCCTCGAAGACGGCCGGGTTGAGCACCGACCCGCGCTCGATGATCGGGCCGCTGCCGAACTCGTGCTTGCCGATCTCGTTGACGTCGACGCCCGGCGAGCCGGTTTCGTGCGTGACGTCGACGACGATCGCGACGTCCGGCTGCAGGCTGTACGCGGACGTCCGCGCGCCGCCGAAGGTGATCTCCTCCTGCACGACCCCGCAGGCCATGACGTCGCCGGGCGCGCCGCCGGCCTCGGCCACGATCCGCGCGGCCTCGAGTGCGATGAAGGCTCCGAGACGGTTGTCCATCGAGCGCGAGACGACGCGCTCGTTGCGCAGCTGCACCGGCTCGCCGGCGATCACCGCGACGTCGCCGATGCGCACGAGCTCGCGCGCCTCGTCGCCGCTCTTTGCGCCGATGTCGATGTGCATGTCGCGCAGTTCGACGACCTTCTTGCGATCGTCCTCGCGCAGCATGTGGATCGCCTTGCGGCCGCAGACGCCGGGCAGCGGCCCGCTCTGCGTCAGCAGCTCGACGCGCTGGCCCGCCAGAACCTGGCCGTCCCAGCCGCCGACGCCGATGAAGCGCAGAAAGCCGTTGTCGTCGATGTGCGTGACGATCAGGCCGATCTCGTCGATGTGGCCGACCACCGCCAGCGACGGCGCGCCGGGGCTCGTGCCCTTGACGCGCGCGACGACGGAGCCCATGACGTCGACGCTGACGTCGTCGGTGAAGGCGCGGGCGGCGCCCGCGAAGACGGCGACGGGCGCGGTCTCATAACCGGACGGACCGGCGGCGGTGAGGAGCTGGCGAAGGACGTCTGGAAGCGGCACGGGCCGAAGGCTACCGCCGGGAGGCCCGCGCATCGGGCTCGTGTGCGCGGAGCGGCCGGACGCGACGGCGCTCGCCGACGGTCGGTCAGCCCGTCGTCGAAAGCGCTTCGTCCGGGATGAGGAAGAAGCGCTGCACCTCCGGGGTGTCGCCCCTGAACAGCAGGCTGCGGTGTCCGACGGGCACGGTCCTGTCGAGCCGTCCGCCGTGGGCCTCGACCCACCGCTCGACGGCGTCGCGGTCCCCGCCCGCCTCGATCACCTTCTCCTCCAGGATCACGGTCTGGCCCTTGGGACCCCAGAATGGCTGCGGTGCGATGGCGGTGAGAAGCTCGCGGATGGAATCGTCGGTCATGGTGTCGATGAGGATAGTTCGAACGCCAACGCGCCCTGGACGGTTCGATGTGCCCCGCGAAGCGCGTCGACGTCGCGCCCCGCACCGACTCACCTTCGGCGCTGCTGTCCTCGCAAGCCGGCCGCGTAGATGGACTCGGTGGGCTCCTTGCGCCGCTTGGACGACGGCGAGACCTCGGGCTCGGGCGGAACGAGCAGCTTCACGTTCCAGCGCAGATCGTCTCTGGCCGTCATGCTCTGGGCCGTGGGACTGTCCTCCCACGCCGCGATCAGCCTCAGGATCTCGTCGGCCAGCCGTCGATTGGAACGCTCGCAGCGCGCGGCTTCGCGCAGCGTCGTGAGCGACACCTGACCGCGACCGAAGTCGCGCGCAAGCTCCGTCAGCTTGGCAAGCATGTGAGCAGTCTTGCAAGGCGCGCGTCGCATCGCCAGGCAATTGCCACCAAGGCGCTCAGCAGGTTGCGAGCGCACCGGCATAGAACCACAGGTAGCGCTCGTAGTGGGCGCGCCAGTAGCCGCCCATCGAGACGCCGCCGATCGCGACGCGCCGCGGATCGGCCCGCAGGCGCCTGACCGCCTGCGGGATGACCTCGTCGAGGACGTAGCGCGCCCAGTCGCCGCTCGCGCGCCGGTGCCAGTAGGACGCCTCGCCGCCGGCGGGAAAGACGACCGCCGGCGCGCGGTCGCCGAGCTTGCCGAGGGCCTCATAGAAGGCGGCGTTGGAGTGCGTCTCGGTGCCGTTGCTGCCGCGACCGTGCAGAAAGACGAGCAGCGGCGGCCTCGCGCTCGCGTCCTTCGGACGTGCGGCCGTGTGCGGTGCGCGTGGCGCGAGCGGATGCTGTAGCGAACGATCGTCGCGCCGTGCGCCGCCGAGGATGCCGTGCGCACGTCGCCCGGCGAGTGCCGGCGCACCATCCAGCCGCCGGCCAGCACGGCCGCGGCGAGCACCAGCACCGCCAACGTACGGCGACGGACGATCCGGCACCTACGCGGTCCGGGCGCCTGCGAGGACTGGGCGACCGGTCGCATCGCCGCACGGTAGCCGCAGCCGGCCAAGGCCGGCGTCAGGGAAGGCGGCGCCCGCGGCCACGCGCCGACGAGCCGGCGGGCCCGGCGGACCTACGCGTGTCCGACGAGGATGCCGACGACGGAGACGATGACGCCGCCGAGCGTGACCTGGATCAGCGACGTGCGCAGCGGAACCTTGAGGAAGGCCTTGCGGATCCACGCGATCGCGACGAGCTCGATGCTGACGACGACATAGGCAACCGTCAGGGCCGTGCCGACGTCGGAGATGAGGAACGGCAGCGCGTGCGCGGTGCCGCCGACGAACGTCGCGAAGCCGGTGATCAGCCCCCGGCTGAGCGCCCCGCCGCGGCCGGTGATCGCGCCGTCGTCGGACAGGCCCTCGGACATGCCCATGCTGATCGCGGCGCCGAGCGCCGAGGCAAGGCCGACGAGCAGCGCGGCGCGCGAGCCGGCGATGTAGGCGGCGGCGAAGATCGGCGCGAGCGTCGAGATCGTGCCGTCGATCAGGCCGATCAGCGACGGCTGGATGATCTGCAGCAGGCGCTGGCGCTCGTCGGCGGCGCGCCATCTCGTTCGTAATGTGGTGGTGGGGGCGTTCATGGTGACCAGGAAGTACCCCTCGGTACGCGCTAAGGAGACCCTTAGACGAGTGCCCTGGCGATGACGCGCCAACTCTGCGGCCGGCCACCAGCCCCTACCGGTCGCGCAGCGACCGCAGCACGTACTGCAGGATCCCGCCGTGGCGGAAGTAATCCGCCTCCTTCGGCGTGTCGATCCGCACGCGCGCGCGGAACTCGAGCCCGTCGGCGACGACGTCGACCTCCTCCGGCACCGCGGCTCCCGAGTTCATCGGCTCCGCGAGCCCGCGGATCGCGAAGACCTCCTCGCCCGTCAGGTTGAGGTCGGCCGCGCCGGACGGCAACTGCAGCGGCAGCACGCCCATGCCGATGAGGTTCGAGCGGTGGATGCGCTCGAAGGACTCCGCGAGCACCGCGCGCACGCCCAGCAGCCGCGTGCCCTTCGCCGCCCAGTCGCGCGACGAGCCCGAGCCGTACTCCTTGCCCGCCAGCACGACCAGCGGCGTGCCCTCCTCGAGGTAGGCGAGCGACGCGTCGTAGATCGACATCACGGCGTCCTCGGGCAGCTTGCGCGTGACGCCGCCCTCCGTGCCCGCCGCAAGCTGGTTGCGCAGGCGGATGTTCGCGAAGGTGCCGCGCACCATCACCTCGTGGTTGCCGCGCCGCGCGCCGTAGGAGTTGAAGTCGCGCGGCTGCACGCCGTGCTTCTGCAGGTACAGCCCCGCCGGGCCGTCGCGCTGGATCGAGCCGGCCGGGGAGATGTGGTCGGTCGTCACCGAGTCGCCGAGCAGCGCGAGCACGCGCGCGCCCTCGATGTCCGCCAGGGCGGGCGGCTGCGCCGGCATGTCCTCGAAGTACGGCGGCAGGTGCACGTAGGTCGACCCCGGATCCCAGGCGAAGCGGTCGCCCGTCGGCACCTGCAGGGAGTTCCAGCGCTCGTCGCCGTCGTAGACGCCCGCGTAGGACGAGCGGAACATCTCCGATCGCACCGCCTGCTCGACCGTCTCCGCGACCTCGCGAGTGGACGGCCACAGGTCGCGCAGGTACACGTCCTCGCCGTCGGAGCCGACGCCCAGCGGGTCGTCGACGATGTCGATGTCCATCGAGCCCGCGAGCGCGTACGCGACCACGAGCGGCGGCGACGCGAGGTAGTTCATCTTCACGTCGGGGTTGATGCGGCCCTCGAAGTTGCGGTTGCCCGACAGCACGGACACGGCGGTCAGGTCGTGCGCGCGGATCGCCGTGGAGATCTCGCGCGGCAGCGGGCCGGAGTTGCCGATGCAGGTGGTGCAGCCGTAGCCGACGAGATGAAAGCCGAGCGCCTCGAGCGCCTCGGTCAGCCCCGCGCGCGCGAGGTACTCCGTGACGACCTTCGAGCCGGGAGCCAGCGACGTCTTCACCCACGGCTTGGACTCAAGGCCGCGCGCGACGGCGTTGCGCGCGACGAGCCCCGCCGCGAGCATGACCGACGGGTTGGAGGTGTTCGTGCAGCTCGTGATCGCGGCGATCACGACGTGCCCGTGGTCCAGCGAGGCCTGCGAACCGTCTCCCAGCGTGACCGCGACGCTCGTGTCCGCGCGCCTTGCCACGGTCGCGGCGATCTCGTGCGCGCGCTCGCCGGCGTGCGCGGGCGGCCGGCGCGCGGGCTCGTTGGTCGCCGGCGGATCGGACGCCGGAAACGACAGCGCCGCGAACTCGATTGTCGGCTGCTCGTCGTCGTCGCCATCTTCGTCGTCGCGCGGAAGGTAGTCGCGCAGCGCGACGCGGAAGGCCTCCTGCGCATCGCTCAGCGCCACGCGGTCCTGCGGGCGCTTGGGACCGGCCAGCGACGGCACGACGTCGCCGAGGTCCAGCGACATCGTCTCGGAGTAGACCGGCGGCTCGGAGGTCTCGTCGTGCCACAGGCCCTGCGTCCTCGCATAGGCCTCGACGAGCGCGATGAGCTCCGGGGGGCGCCCCGAGAACTCCAGGTAGCGCACGGTCTCGGCGTCGATCGGGAAGATCGCGCAGGTTGATCCGAACTCCGGGCTCATGTTGCCGATCGTCGCGCGGTCGGCGAGCGGCAGGTTCGCCAGCCCGTGCCCGTAGAACTCGACGAACTTGCCGACGACGCCGCGCTCGCGCAGCATCTCGGTGACCGTCAGCACGAGGTCCGTCGCGGTCGCGCCCTCGGGCAGCTCGCCGTGCAGCTGAAAGCCGAGCACCTGCGGGATCAGCAGCGGCATCGGCTGGCCGAGCATCGCCGCCTCGGCCTCGATCCCGCCGACGCCCCAGCCGAGCACGCCGAGGCCGTTGACCATCGTCGTGTGCGAGTCGGTGCCAACGAGCGTGTCGGGATAGGCCAGACCGTCGCCGCCGACGAACACGACGCGTGACAGGTACTCCAGGTTGACCTGATGGACGATGCCGGTGTCCGGCGGCACGACCGCGAAGTTGTCGAACGCGTTCTGTCCCCAGCGCAGAAACGCGTAGCGCTCCTGGTTGCGATCGAACTCGCGCTCGGCGTTGCTGCGAAAGGCGTCGCGGGTGCCGAACGCATCAACCTGGACGGAGTGGTCGATGACGAGCTCGGCGGGCACGAGCGGGTTGATCATCGCGGGGTCGCCGCCCATCGCGGCCATCGCGTCGCGCATCGCCGCGAGGTCGACGACGGCGGGCACGCCGGTGAAGTCCTGCATCACCACGCGGGCCGGCGAGAAGGCGATCTCCTTGGATGGAGACGCGTGTGCGTCCCACGTCGCCAGCGCCTCGATGTCCGCCGCTTCGACGGAGCCGTTGCCCTCCGTGCGCAGCAGGTTCTCGAGCAGGATCTTCAGCGAGAACGGCAGCCGCGCGACGTCATGGGAGGCCTGCAGCGCGTCGAGCCGGAAGATCTCGACCGTACGGTCGCCGACGGTGAGCGTGCTGCGGGCATCGAAGCTGTTGGTGGGCAATCGGTTCTCCGGTTTGCTTGCGGCGGCGAGGCGCCTGCGTGACGATCGCTCAGTCTCGCAGCACGTGGCGCAGCGCGACATGGCCGCGCTGGCACATCGGCGCGCACGCGGGAGAGCCCGGTCCGCAGGCCGCGCTCCGGCGCGGGGCAGGCGGCGCGCCTACGCCCGGCGGCAACGCACCTGGTAGATCGACATGAATCCGGTTCGAAAGGCGCTGCGCGAGCCGCGCATGTACAGGCGCCAGACGCGCAGGTGCTCGGGGCTGGCACGCCGCTGGGCCTCGGCGGCGTTCGCGTCCAGGCGCTCGATCCAGTGCGTCAGCGTGCGCTCGTAGTGCTCCCCGTAGGCCTCGACGTGCTCGGTCACGAAGCCCGCGTGCTCGAGCGCGCGCTGCACGCGCGAGAGCTGCAGCGGCATCGCGTCGGGAAAGACATAGCGATCGGTGAAGCCGCCCGGCGGAGCGTCGGTGTGGCGCAGGCGCGCGATGCCGTGGTTCAGCAGCCGGCCGCCGGGCTCCAGCAGGCTCGCGAGCTGCTGGGCGTAGAGGTCGATCTTCGCCGCGCCGACGTGCTCGACCATGCCGATGCTCGCGATCGCGTCAAAGCGGGTCCTCATCGAAGGTGACTCGCCGCGCAGCTCGCGGTAGTCCATGACGCGGATCTCGACGCGATCGGCGACGCCCGCCGCGGCGGCGCGTTCGCGCGCGAGCCGCGCCTGTGGCTCGGACAGCGTGATCCCGACGACGTGCACGCCGTGGTTGACGGCGGCATGGATCGGAAAGCTGCCCCAGCCGCAGCCGACGTCCAGCACGCGCTCGCCTGGCTGCAGCGCGAGCTTCGAGCAGACGACCTCGAGCTTGCGCTCCTGCGCCGCCTCCAGCGGCTCGTCGTCGCTGCCGAAGATCGCGCAGCTGTAGGTCATCGAGGCGTCGAGAAAGAGCGCAAAGAAGTCGTTGGAGACGTCGTAGTGATGGCGTACCGCGCGGGCGTCGCGCTCGCGGCTGTGGCGCAGGCCGCGCGGGCGCAGCTCGGTTTCGGGTGCCCCCGGCGGTCGCGTCACGCCCGCCGCGCGCATCGCCGCCAGCAGCAGTCGCAGCCGCGTCGCGCGGTCGATCGCCGGCGGGTGCCACTCGTCGAGCAGGGCCAGCACGCGGTCGAGGTCATCGACCTCGAGCTCGCCCGAGACGTACGCGCGGCTGAGGCCGAGCTGCCCCGGCGCCGCGAGCGCATGCGCGATCGCGCGCGGGGAGCGGGCGCTGAAGACCGGCCCGCCGTTGCCGTTGGTCGAGGGCAGCGAGGCGCCGTCCCAGAAGGACAGCGAGAAGGGCCGGTCGGGGAGGGCGGCCTCGAGCTCGCGGCGCAGCGGTGTTGTCGAGGATCCGAAGCTCACCATTCGACCGTGGCTGGCAGTGTGCCAAACCGCGCTGTCGGCAGTCCTCGCGGCGCTACGGTTGCCGGCGTGGCCCCCGAATCCGTCTGGCAGTACCCGCGCCCGCCGGCGCTCGAACCGTGCGTGCGGCGCGTGCGGATCGAGCTCGGCGGCCGCGTCATCGCCGACTCGACGGCCGCCCTGCGGATCCTCGAGACGAGCCATCCGCCGACGATCTACGTGCCGCCGGATGACATCGACGCGGGGTGCTTCGTGCCGGCGGCCGGCCGCTCGTTCTGCGAATACAAGGGCGTCGCGGCGTACCTCGACCTCGTCGCCGGCGAGCGGCGAGAGCCGGCGGCCGGCTGGACCTACCCCGCGCCCGTCGAGCGCTACGCGGCGCTGCGCGACCACGTCGCCGTCTATCCCGGCCGCATGGACGCCTGCTGGCTGGACGACGAGCGCGTGAGCTCGCAGGACGGCGACTTCTACGGGGGCTGGATCACCGCCGACATCAGCGGCCCGTTCAAGGGCGGCCCCGGCTCGTCGGGCTGGTGATCTGACGGCTCCGGATGCGCCAAGATGTCGTGCATGGGGGACGGGGGCGGTGAGCCGCGAGGACTCGTCGGGCGCGAGCGCGAGCTGGAGCAGCTCGACGCCGCGCTGAGCGACGCGATCGCACGGCGCGGCAGTCTCGTCATCCTCACCGGCGAGCCGGGGATCGGCAAGACCGCTCTCGCCCGCGCCTTCGTCGAGCGTGCCGGCGCCCGCGGCGCGTCGTGGGCGTGGGGCACGTGCTGGGACGGTGGCGGCGCACCCGCGTACTGGCCCTGGGTGCAGATCGTGCGCGAGCTCGCGCGGCGCGAGGACGCGGTGACCCTGCGCGCCGCGCTCGGCGACGGCGCGCCATGGATCGCCGGCCTGCTACCCGAGCTCGCAGGCATGCTCGGCCTGCCGGCGGTGCCCTCGGAGCTCAACGCCGACCAGGCGCGTTTTCGCCTCTTCGATGCGCTCGCGAGCCTGCTGGGGGCGGTCGCCGAGCGCCGCCCGCTCGTGCTCGTGCTCGACGACCTGCACTGGGCCGACGTCTCGTCGGTGCTGGCGCTGGAGTTCGTCGGGCGCGTGCTGCCCGACCTGCCGATCCTCGCGATCGCCGCCTATCGCCACGGCGAGGCACACGCCCCCGAGGAGCTCGGTGCCGCGCTCGGCGGGCTCGCCCGCTCCGCGCGCCGGCTGGCCCTGCAGGGCCTGGACCGCGACGAGGTCGGCCGCCTCGCGACCACCCGCGCGCACGGGCTCGGCCCCGGCGACGCCGGCGGCATCCCGCCCTGGCTGATCTCGGCCGTGCACCACGCGAGTGCGGGCAACCCGTTCTTCGTCGACGAGCTCGTGCAGCTTCTGGCCTCGCAGGGGCGCCTGCACGACGAGGCGCTCCCCGTCGGGTCGTCACCGAAGCTCGAGCCGGATCCCGTGGTGCGGTGGCTGCCGCTGCCCGACGGGGTTCGCGACACGATCCGCAGGCGCCTCGATCCGATGGACGGCGACTCGCTGCAGGTCTTGCGCAGCGCCGCGGTGATCGGTGGTGAGTTTCGGCTCGCGACGCTCGCGCGCGCCGTGCGCGCCTCGCCGGCGGACATCCTCGCGCGACTCGAGGCGCCGCTGCGGGCGGGTCTCGTGACGGCCGGCGACGGGCCCGGGCGGTTTGCGTTCCACGCGCTCGTGCGCGACACCCTGCTCAGCGGCATCGGCGCGGCCGAGCGGGGGCGGCTGCACCTGATGGCCGCCGAGGCGTTCGAGCAGCTCTACGGCGACGACCTCGAGCCGCATCTCGCGGAGATCGCCCACCACTACCTGCAGGCCGCGGCGCAGGGCGGCGCCGAGCGCGCGGTCGACTTCGCGGCGCTCGCGGCGCAGCGCGCGATCGCGCAGTTCGGCTACGACGAGGCGGCGAGCTTCTACGGCCAGGCGATCGAGGTCACCGCGGGGCTGCCTGCCGACGAGCTGCGCGCGTGGAGGCTGCGCCAGGGGCTCGGCGAGGCGCTGATCCGCGCCGATGACGTCGACGGCGCCTATGCCGCGCTGGGCGAGGCGGCGGCGTACGCACGCAGGCTCGCCGATCCGCAGCACCTCGCGACGACGGTGCTGGCCCGCGCGCTGCCGGGCTACTCGCCGGCGATCGTCGAGACGGACGTCGTCGCGCTGCTCGAGGAGGCGATCACGCGGATGGGCGCGCACGTCGCCCGCGAGCCGGCCCGTGCCCCCGCCGACGACGCCCTGCGCTGTCGCCTGCGCATCCAGCTCGCGCTCGCCCTGTTCTGGTCGCCCGAGCGCGAGCGGCGCGAGCGGCTCGTCGACGAAGCGCTCGTCTTCGCGCACGCGGTGTTGCACTCCGAGCTTGCCCAGAGCGTGCCGGCACAGCGCACGCTCGCCGAGCGCACGATGGCGTTCGCACTCGGGCAGGGCTTTCTCGCGGTCTGGGGGCCCGACACGCTCGAGCGCGGCCTGCCGATCTCCGTCGAGGCGCTCGAGCTGTGCGAACGCACCGGCGACGCCGAGCTCGCGATGCAGGTGCGCCTGTGGCGCATCAGCCTGCTGCTCGAGCTCGACGACCCGATGCGCGCGGACGCAGAGATCGAGGCCTACGGCGAGACGGCGCGGCGACTCGGCCAGCCGGGCGCGCTGGTCTTCGATCCCCTGCACCGTTCGATGCGCGCGCAGATGCGCGGCGAGTTCGCCGAGGCCGAGCGCTTCACGGCGGAGGCGCTCGAGCGCGCCCGCGACGTGCGCGGATCGATCGCGGCGATCATCGCCGACACCCAGACCCTGCTGCTGCACCGCAGCCGCAACACGCACCACGGGCTCGTCGCGATGCTGCGCCGCAATGCCGACCGGCTGCCGGCGATGGGGGACTGGCGCTGCGCACTGGCGCTCGTGCTCGCCGAGACCGGCCGCACGGAGGAGGCGCGCAAGGAGCTCGACCAGTTTGCGGCATCGGATTTCGGCGAGATCCCGCGGGGCGCGAGCTGGCTTGCGACGCTGGCGATGCTCGCCGAGCTGTGCTCGCTGCTCGGCGACCGCCCGCGCGCGCAGCGCCTGTACGGGCTGCTTGCGCCGTTTGAGGGCCGCAACGTCGTGTCGATCGGCGCCGCCTATCTCGGCCCGGTCGCGCGCTACCTCGGACTGCTCGCGATGACGACCGGCGCCGACGAGCGAGCCCTCGGGCATCTCGAGACCGCGCGCTCGGCCGCCACGCGCATGGGCGCCCGCCCGACCGCCGTCGTGACCGGCCTCGACGCCGCCGAGGTGCTCGCCCGCCGCGGCGCGCCGGGCGACGCCGAGCGCGGGACGGCGCTCGTGCAGAGCGTCGCGCAGGAGGCCGAGCGCCTCGGCATGGGCGGCGCGGTCGTGCGCGCCGCCGGCCTGCGTGCGCGGCTCGCGCATGCGGCCGCCGCCGAGCCCCACGAGCCGCGGCCGGCGCCGCGCGTCGTCGCGCGGCTGCGCCGCGAGCACGAGGTCTGGACGTTGGACTACGAGGGTCGCTGCTTCGGCTTGCAGGACGCCAAGGGCCTGCGGCACCTGGCGGCGCTGCTGGCCAGCCCTTGGACGCCGATCGGCGCGGTCGCCCTCGCGGCGGGCGCCGCTGCCGAGCCGCAGGCGCACGCCGAGCCGGCGGGGCACGCGCCGGCGTCGCTGCATGCGCGCTTCGCCGAACTGCGCGAGGAGCTCGCCGAGGCCCGCCTATTCAACGATACCGAGCGCGTCGCGCGCGCCCGCGCGGAGCTCGAGGCGCTGGCCGAGCGGCTCGAGCGTCCGGCGCGGGCCGGCGGCGCCCTGAGCGAGCGCGCGCGGTTGAACGTCACGCGCGCGATCCGCGCCGCCATTCGCAGGATCGCCGACCGCGAGCCCGAGCTCGGTCAGCTGCTGGGGTCGGCGATCCGCACCGGCAGCTCGTGCAGCTACGAGCCGGACCCCGACCTGCCGCTGCTGTGGGAGGTCAGTCCCTGACGGAGGGCGCGTCGCGCGTGGGTCGCGGGTTGCCGGTGCGGCCGCCGAACGGCTAGGGTCCGAACCCACTCAGGGAGCGCCGTGCACCGACCGCAGCAGTCCGCAGTACCCGCGTCAGGCGAAGGCCCGCTGGTCGGCCGCGTGCGCGAGTTGCAGGAGCTCTGCGACGCGTACGCCGACGCCCGCGCCGGCCACGGCGGTGTGCACCTGATCCTCGGCGACCCCGGCGTCGGCAAGACGCGCCTGGCGGCGGCGCTCGCCGAGCATGCCGTGGCCGACGGCGCGACGATCGTCTGGACGCGCGGCTGGGGGCGGGCGGCGCCCGCGTACTGGCCGTGGGTCGAGGTCGTGCGCAGCCTCTGCCGCGACGTCGACGGCAACACGCTGCGCAGCGAGCTGGGCGGCGCCGCCGACGAGCTGCTGCGCCTCGCACCCGAGCTGAGCGATCGCCTGCCGGAGGCGCGGTTGCCGCCCAAGCACGTGGAGACCGCGGAGCCGGCGTCGGAGGTCGCCCGCTTCGCGCTCTTCGACGCGCTCGTCTCGCTGCTGCGCGCGCGCAGTGCGCAGGCGCCCGTGGTCGTGCTGATCGACGACCTCCAGGCGGTCGACGAGGGCTCGCTCGTGGCGCTGGACTTCGTCTCGCGGATGCTGCGCGGCCTGTCCGTGCTGCTCGTCGTGACGATGCACGAGCGCGTCCCGGAGCGCTCGCTCGAGGGGCGGGCGGCGCTGTCGAACATCGTCCGCGCCGGCCGCCGCCTGACGCTCGGCGGCCTGTCCAGCGACGACGTCGGGCAGCTGATCAGGCTGACCAGCGGCATCGAGCCCGCCCCGGGGCTGGCGCGCGCGGTGCATGACCGCACGGAGGGCAACGCGTTCTTCGCTCGCGAGATCCTCGCCCTGCTGCTCGCCGAGGGCCGGATCGGCGATCCGCCCGACGACATGCCGCTCCCCGACGGCGTCCGCGGCACGATCCGCCGGCGCCTCGAGCCGCTCGACGAGGACATCGTGCGCACGCTCGAGCTCGCCGCGGTGCTTGGGCGCAGGTTCGCGCTGGCTGCGCTCGAGCATGCCTCGCCGCTGGACCGCGACTGCGTCCTCGCCGCGCTCGACGCGGCCGCCGCGCTGGGCATCGTGGAGGAGGTTCCCGCGATCGTCGGCCTGTACCGCTTCGGCCACGTGCTGATCGGCGAGACGCTGCTGGCCGGCATGAGCCCGAGCCGGCGCATGGCCGCGCACAGCGCCGCGGGGCGCGCGCTCGAGCACGTCTACCGCGGCGCGATCGAGCCGCACCTGCCCGAGCTCGCCCACCACTACCTGTCGGCTGCCGCGCGCGGCGAGCTCGCCAAGGCGATCGACTACGCGCAGCGGGCGGGGCTGCGCGCGCTGGATGGCCTCGCCTACGAGCAGGCCGCCGACCTGTTCGCCCGCGCGCTGGTGGCGCTCGAGCTGACGGGCACGGCCGATGTCCCGCGGCGCGCGGCGCTGCTGCTCGGCCTCGGCACCGCTCAATCGCGCGCGGGGCGTGCGGCGGCGCGCGCGACGTTCGACGCGGCGATCGCGGCCGCCCGCTCGATCGACGCGCACGACACCTTCGCGCGCGCGGCGCTCGGCATCGCGCCGTTCGCGCTGACGCCGGGCTTCGTCGACGATGCGCACGTCGCGCTGCTCGGCGAGGCGCTGGAGCGCATCGGTCCCGGCGACGACCCGCTGCGCGTGCGGCTGCTGGGCTCGCTGGCGCGGGCGCTGTACTGGTCGCCCGCCGCGCAGCGCCGCGCCGGGCTCGCGCACGAAGCCCTCGAGATGGCACGGCGGCTGGGCGACGACACGACGCTCGCCTTCGCGCTGTCCTCCGCGCAGCTGGCGACGAGCGGACCAGACGGCACCCAGCAGGGTCTGCAATGGTTGCGCGAGCTGTTTGCGCTGACCGAGCGCGCGGGAGCGTCGCTGCTGTCGCTCGATGCCCGCAGCCGCCACGTCGATCTGCTACTCGAGCTCGACGACCTCGCCGGCGCCGACATCGCGATCGAGGCGCTCGAGCGCCTTGCCGCCGAGACGCGCGATCTGCATGCGGCCGCGTTCGCCCCGCTGCAGCGGGCGCGCAGGGCCGCGCTCGAGGCGCGCTTCGAGGACGCGCGGGTGCTCGCCGTCGATGTCGCGCAGGCCAGCAAAGAGCTGCCGACGACGACGATCCCGATGTCGGTCGCGTCGCTGCTGGTCGTGCTGGACTGGGTCCAGCGCGGCCCGCACGGGATCGGCGACGACGTGCGCAGCTACGCCGACGGTGTCCCGGCGATGCCGATCTGGCGGGCCGCCCTCGCCGCCTCCCTCGGGCACTCGGGACGCCGCGCGGAGGCCCAGCTCGAGGTCGACCGGCTGGCCGCCGACGGGTTCGCGGCGCTGCCTCGCGACACGCTCTGGTTCGGCGCGATGGCGGCGCTCTCGGAGGCGGTCTCCGCGCTCGGCCTGCGCGAGCGCGCGCTCGAGCTGCACGCGCAGCTTGCGCCGTTTGCCGGTCGCAACGTCGTGACGCCGACGGTCGCCTTCCTCGGCCCGGTCGACATGTGGCTCGCCATCCTCGCGCGCGTGGGCGGGCGCCCGCAGCAGGCGCTCGACCATCTCACGGGCGCCCGCGCGATGGCGACCCGCAACGGCGCGCGCATGAGCATGCTGCGCATCGACGTGCTGGAGGCCGAGGTGCTGCTGGAGCTCGGTGGAGCCGACGCGCGTATTCGCGCCGGGCGGCTGATCGAGTCCGCGGCGATCGAGGCCGGCGCGCTGGGCTACGTCTCGGTGCTCGAGCACATCGCGCGGCTGCGCGAGCGGCCGGCGGCCGCGCCCGCGCCTGCGCGCGCGCCCGCCGCGCCCGCGCTCGCCGAGCCCGCGTCCTTCGCGCCCGCGTCCGTCGCGCCCGCGCCGCCCGTAGCCGGCGGCGCCTCGCTGCGGCGCGACGGGGACGTCTGGACGATCGAGGACCGCGGCCGCAAGTTGCACCTCCAGGACGGCAAGGGCGTGCGGCTGCTCGCACTGCTGCTCGCCCACCCTGGCCGCGAGGTCCACAGCCTCGAGCTTGCGGCAGTCGCCGGCGGCACCGCGCGCGCGGGCGACCCGCGTCGCGACGGACTGGGGCTTGACGGGCCCGCCGGTGGTCAGAGCGGCGCCGGCCCGCGGCTCGACGAGACGGCCAAGCGCGCCTACCGCGTGCGTCTGGAGCAGCTGCGCGCCGAGATATCCGAGGCGCACGCGCGCGACGACGACGCGCGGGCCGGGCGCGCGCAGACCGAGCTCGACTTCGTCAGCCGCGAGCTCAAGCTCGCCCGCGGGCTCGGCGGGCGCGACCGCAGCGAGGATGGGTCGCACGCCGAGCGCGCGCGGATCAACGTGACGCGCGCGATCCGCTTGACGATCAAGCGCATCGCCGGGTACGACGCCCGGCTGGGCCGCGAGCTCGAGACCAGCGTGCGCACCGGCACGTTCTGCGTCTATGAGCCCGATCCGCGTCCGTCGCGCTGGACGGTCGACGCGTAGGAGGACCCGTTAAACAAAGCGAGGGCGCCACGGGGAAGAGGCGCCCTCGCTTAGACCGGGTGGCTGTCCCTAGCCTGTCGTCATCTCTATGGCGTGAGGGCGCAGCGAACGGTGTTCATTCGCACTGAACAGGCGGCCGCTCACCCCGGCGGCGGCGTGTGGCGCGACACGATCGCCGCGGTGTCCACGCCCGCGGGCAGCGTGCCGTACTGCGGGCCGCCGTCGCCCGCCAGTCGCGACGCGCAGAACGCATCGGCGACCGCCGGCGGCGCACCGCGCACGAGCAGCGCCCCCTGCAGCGCGAGCGCCAGCGCCTCGACGAGTCGGCGCGCGCGCAGCTCGATCGCGACCGGGTCGGCGAGCTCGTCGCGCAGGCGCGCGCAGAACGCGTCCAGGCGCGCGTCGGCGCCGGCCGCCTCGGCGAGCTCGTCGAGGTAGGCGTCCAGCGCCGCCGGCTCGCGCCCGAGCGCGCGCAGCACGTCGAGCGCCATGATGTTGCCCGAGCCCTCCCAGATCGATGCCACTGGACTTCGCGCGGCCGCCGGTGGCGAGCTCGGGGTCATATGAGGAGGCGGTCAGCAGCGGCTCCCAGATGCTCGCGAGCTCGGGTTGCGCGCGCAGCGCCGGCACGGCGGCGAACGTCATCGTGATCGGGCACGCGAAGCCGCCCTCGGCCTGTGCCGCGGTGAGGACCAGGGCCGTGCGGGCGACGTGCGCGCTCGCCTCGTCCGATACCCACGGCAGGCAGTGCAGCTCGTGCTCGACGGCGAGCGTCATGAGGTCGTGCCAGGCGCGGTGAAACTCGACCTCGTCGATGCGGTGGCCGTAGCGATCGAACGTCTTCAGCCGTGGCGGGTTCTCGTTGGCCTCAAAGCCCCAGCGGATCGGGTCGCGGCCCCAGGCGGCTCCCACCGCCGCGGCCCGCTCGCGCGCCCAGCCCGCGCCCTCACGCTCGAGCGCCTCGACCAGCGGCAGGTTGTCCGCGAAGAGGTTGCGCCCTTGCAGCGGCGGCGCCTGGTTGGCGACCTCGTGGGTGCGAAAGGAGGCGGCGGGCGCGCGCAGCTGGTCGGCCATGCCGCAAGTCAAGCACCCCGCAGGCGGCCGGCGCCGCAGCAGGGGGTCGCGCAACTAGGCCGCTACGGGGCGGCGCCGGGCTCCAGGACCGCCAGCGCCGCGACGAACGTCGCGCTCGGGCGCATGACCGCCTGGACGCGCGCGGGGTCGGGCCGGTAGTAGCCGCCGATGTCCACCGGCTCGCCCTGCACGGCGGCGAGCTCGGCGACGATCGCCTCCTCGTCCGTTGCGAGCCGCTCGGCCAGCGCCGCGAACCGTGCCGCGAGCTCGCCGTCGCCGGCCTGGCCGGCGAGCTCCTGCGCCCAGTACAGCGCGAGGTAGAAATGGCTGCCGCGGTTGTCGAGCTCGCCGCAGCGGCGAGACGGCGAGCGGCCGTTCTCCAGCACGCCGGCGGTCGCCCGGTCCAGCGCCTCCCCGAGTAGCCTGGCGCGCGCGTTGGCGGTCCTCTCGGCGAGCATCTCCAGCGACGCCGCGAGCGCGAGAAACTCCCCGAGCGAGTCCCAGCGCAGGTGATTCTCCTCCAGCAGCTGCCCGACGTGCTTGGGCGCCGATCCGCCGGCGCCCGTCTCAAAGAGGCCGCCGCCGTTCATGAGCGGCACGATCGAGAGCATCTTGGCGCTCGTCCCGAGTTCGAGGATCGGGAAGAGGTCGGTCAGGTAGTCCCGCAGGACGTTGCCGGTGACGGAGATCGTGTCCTCGCCCGCGCGAGCGCGCTCGAGCGTCAAGCGCGTCGCTTCGGCGACGGGCAGGAACTCGATCCGCACGTCGTCGACGCCGAGCTCGTCAAGTGCGGGGCGAACCTTCTTCAGGAGCTGCGCATCGTGCGGGCGCGTCTCGTCGAGCCAGAAGACCGCGGGTGCCCCTGTTGCGCGTGCCCGGCGGACGGCGAGCCGCACCCAGTCCTGGATCGGCGCGTCCTTGCACTGGCACATCCGCCAGATGTCGCCGGCATCGACCTCGTGCTCCAGCAGCGTCGTGCCGCCGCCGTCGACGACGCGCACCGTTCCCGCGCTCGCGATCTCGAATGTCTTGTCGTGCGAGCCGTACTCCTCGGCCTTCTGCGCCATGAGGCCGACGTTCGGCGTCGTCCCCATCGTCGACGGATCGAACGCGCCGTGCTCGCGGCAGTGGTCGATCGTCTCGGCGTACAGTGCCGCGTACGAGGAGTCGGGAATGACGTACTTGCAGTCCTGCAGCTCGCCGCCGGCGTTCCACATCCGCCCCGACGCGCGGATCGCCGCGGGCATCGAGGCGTCGACGATGACATCCGACGGAGCGTGGAGGTTCGTGATGCCCTTGTCGGAGTCGACCATCGCGATCGAGGGACCCGCGGCGAGCGCGGCGTCCACCCTGTCACGCGCCTCCGGGTGCGCGGCCAGCAGGCTCCCCAGGCCGTCGTTCGGGCTGGCGTCGAGGCCCTCGTAGACGTCGCCCACGACGGCACAGACCGCGCGGCCGAAGATGATCGGGTCGGAGACCTTCATCATCGTCGCCTTGAGGTGCACCGAGAAGAGCACGGCTTGGCGTTGTGCGTCGGCGACCTGCTCGGCGAGAAACTCGTCGAGCGCCGCGCGGCGCATGACGGCGGCGTCGAGCACCTCGCCGGCGAGGACCGCGATGTCACCTTTCAGCACCGTGACGTCGCCGTCCGCCCCGACGTGCTCGATCCGCAGGAGGCCGTCCGCCGTAGCGGTCACCGACTGCTCGGTGGAGCGGAAGTCGCCGCCGGACATCGTCGCGACATGCGACGTGGAGTCCGGCGACCACGCGCCCATCGAATGCGGGTGCTTGCGCGCGAAGGCCTTGGCGGACGCCGGGGCGCGGCGATCGGAGTTTCCCTCGCGCAGGACCGGGTTGACCGCGCTGCCCATGACCGCGTCGTACTTCCGGCGCACGGGATCGGAAAGGTCGTCGGGGAGACCGGGGATCGCGTACCCCTTGTCCTGAAGCTCGGCGATCGCCGCCTTGAGCTGCGGCAGCGATGCGCTGATGTTCGGCAGCTTGATGATGTTCGCCGCGGGCGTCGAGGCAAGCTCGCCGAGCTCGGCCAGCGCATCCGGGACCCGCTGCCCCGGCTCGAGGAGCTCCGGGAACCGGGCGAGGATCCTGCCGGCGAGCGAGATGTCGCGCAGCTCGACGGCGACGCCGGCGGCGGCGGCGAAGGCCTGTACGACGGGCAGCAGCGAGGCCGTGGCGAGCGCGGGCGCCTCGTCGGTGTGGGTGTAGATGATCTTCATCGGATCGACACGCTAATACGCAAGGGCGACAAGGTCACATACGATCGCAAGCCCAGCCGCACAGACCCCACCGCCGCCGGCACCAGCCAGTTCGCCGACGCGGTCATCGAGGAGATGAATGCATGAGCGAAGGTTCTGCCGTGAAGGTCGCCGTCACAGGCGCGGCCGGTCAGATCGGGTACGCGCTGCTGTTTCGGATCGCATCCGGACAGCTGCTCGGGCCCGACACGAAGATCGCGCTGCGACTGCTGGAGATCCCGCAGGCGGTGAAGGCCGCTGAAGGCACGACGCTCGAATTGACCGACTGCGCGTTCGGGCCGCTGGCATCGGTCGACATCTACGACGATCCGAAGCAGGCCTTCGACGGCGTCGACATCGCGATGCTCGTCGGCGCGCGTCCGCGCTCCAAGGGCATGGAGCGCGCGGACCTGCTCGAGGCCAACGGCCAGATCTTCAAGCCGCAGGGTGAAGCGCTGAACGCCGTCGCTTCCGACGACGTCAAGGTGCTCGTCGTCGGCAACCCCGCCAACACCAACGCGTTGATCCTGTCGGCCAACGCGCCCGACATCCCGAAGACGCAGATCACGGCGATGACGCGCCTGGATCAGAACCGCGCCGTGGCGCTGCTGGCACAGAAGCTCGGCATCGGCGTCGACGAGGTCTCAGACCTCGTCGTGTGGGGCAATCACTCACCCTCGATGTTTCCCGACCTGTTCAACGCGACCGCTGCGGGCAAGCCGGCCTTCGACCAGGTGGACATGCACTGGTACGCAGACACCTACATCCCGCGTGTCGGCAAGCGCGGCGCCGAGGTCCTCGAGGCACGCGGTGCGTCCTCGGCGGCGTCCGCGGCCAACGCCGCGATCGACCATGTCCGCGACTGGGTCGCCGGCGCCGACGGGCTGCGTTCGATGGCGGTCGCCTCCGATGGCTCTTACGGCATCGCCGAGGGCATCGTCTCGAGCTTTCCCGTCCGTCTCAGCGGCGGCGCCTACGAGATCGACCAGAGCCTCGAGGTCGGCGAGTTCGCGCAGGAGCGCATCGATGCGACGGTCAAGGAGCTGACAGACGAGCGAGCAGCAGTCGTCGAGCTCGGGCTGGTCTGACCGGTACACGGCAGCCCGCCCGGCGCGGGCTGCCGGCCACGCAGATGACGACGGGCCGGGGTCAGGCTCAACGGACCTGACCCCACCGTCCTGAAGCTTCAGGCCGCTTTTTTGGGACGCCAGCCGCGCCCGTCCTTGGCGACGAGGCCGTCCTCCGCCAGACCCGGCAATACCCGGTACAGGTAGTTCTGCTTGATGCCCATCTTGGCTGCAAGCTCCGGGATGGTGATCCCCGGGCTCTCCTTCACCAGCGCGAGCGCCTCGGCGCCGCGCGTGCCGCTGCCCTTCGGGCGACCTCGACGGCCACTGCCGCCCGAGCTGCGCCGCTTTGCGGGCGCCTTGGACGCGCGCGGGCTTGCGGCGCGCGGCCCCGAGCCGTTGCTGGCAACGCCGTCAAGCGCGGCAGCGGCTGCCTGCAGACGGGTGTACTCCTCGACGAGCGGCTTGAGCTCCTTCAGCCGCGCCCCGATCTCGTTCTTCTTCTCATCCAGGAAATCCGCCATCTACTTCTCCCCGTTAGCACTACACGTTAAGTCGAGCGCGCACAGACTAACCCATCTGCCCATTCGCCTGTACGAATACGTTCGTCCGTGCCAACAGGCCGCTTTCGCGCACACGAGATGGCGCGAAGGCGCGCTTACGAATGCTCAGCGGCGACTTTCGAGAATCTGCTTCAGACGCGCCAGCGAGGCGCGCGCCTCCTTTTCGGGGATGCCACCCACGACGATCTTCGAGGCGGCTGCACCCAAAGGGCCAAACGGCGTACGAAACTCGTTGCGGTAGTCAAAGTGCGTGACCCCATCGCGCGGGCTGAGGCGGTGCTCGGTGACGGCCCGCGAGCGTGCCGGCCCGCGTCCCTCCCAGCGAGCGGTCCGCGGCGCCTGCACGATGTCCAGCTCCCAGTGCACCTTGAAGCGCACGCCGCGCAGGTGCAGTGTCTGGTCCATGCGAAACCCCGGTCGCAGCGGCCCGTGGTCGATGTTGGACACCTCGTCGACGATCGTCACCCACTCGCCGTAGTGAGACGGGTCCATGACGTAGTCCCACACGTCCTGTATGGGCGACTCGATGTCGATCTGGGCGATGACGACGGACACGCCGCAGCACCCTAGTGGGCGCGTCTGGGCAGCGTCAGCGGATCACGCGCCGTCATCCTGTCGGCGGGCCGCGTCATCGCGCGCGCAGCGGCTCGCCGGACTCCCACTCGCGCAGGGCGGCCTCGACGGCGCGGTCGAAGCTGTGCAGGCGCACGCCGAGCAGGGCGGGTGCGCGGTCGTCGCGCGCCAGCAGGTCGCCTGACAGGCTCTCCATCAGCGGCCCGATGAAGCCGGGATCCTCACCGGCGATCGCGGCGGCGATCGGCGCCGCGATCGGGGTCGCGTCGCGCCCGATGCGAAGCGCCGGGCGGCGCACGAGCATCAGCTCGGCGATGCGCCCGATGATCGCGTCGTAGCTCAGCACCTGTGGGCCGGCGATGTCCAGCGACAGGCCGCCCACGGCGTGCGGCGTCGTCGCGGCGCCGAGCAGAAAGGCGCGCACGTCGCGCACGTCGATCGGCTGCGTACGGTGCTCGCGCCACGCGGGCATGGCCAGCACGCGCATCCGCTCGACGAGGCGCACGAGAAAGCGAAACGAGCGCGAGCTTGAGCCGATGACGATCGACGCCCGCAGCGCGACGACCTCCGGCAGGCCGCCGAGCAGGATCCGCTCGACCTCCAGGCGGCTGGAGAGATGGCGCGACAGCGGCCTGTCGGTCGGCACGATGCCGCCGAGAAAGACCGCGCGACGCACGCCGGCGCGCTCGGCCGCGGCGACGAAGTTGCGCGCCGAGGCGCGTTCGCGCGCCGCAAAGACCGCGGGATCGCCCTCCATCGAGTGGATCAGGAAGTACGCGACCTCGACGCCCTCCATCGCGGCGTCGAGGCCGGCGCCGCTGACCGCGTCGCCGCGGATCACCGGCACCTGCGCCGTGTCGTCACCGAAGCCGGCGACGCGGGCGGGATCGCGCGCCAGGCCGCGCAGGTCGTGGCCGTCGCGCGCCAGTGCGGGCACGAGCGCGCTGCCGATCGCGCCGCTGATACCGGTCAGGAGGATGCGCATCGCCCTACCATCGTGGCTGATGCAGGGGCTGGCCAAACTCGAGGCACACGCTCAGGAGCGCCTGGCGCCCGCCCACTACGACTACTTCGCCGGCGGCGCCGGGGACGAGCAGACGCTGCGCGAGAACCGCGATGCGTGGCGCAAGGTCTGGATTCGCCCGCGCGTGATGATCGACGTGGCCGCCGTGGACACGTCGTGCACGCTGCTCGGCCGGCGCCTCGAGCTGCCGCTGCTGCTGGCGCCGATGTCCGCGCAGCGCCTGCTGCACCCCGGCGGCGAGCCGGCCGCGGCTCGTGCGGCGGGGGCGGCGGGCACGGTCTACTGCCTGTCGACGCGCGCCACCGCCGATCTCGCCGAGGTCGCCGCCGCCGTGTCATCGTCGAAGGTGGCGACGGGGCCGCTGTGGTTTCAGCTCTACGTCGAGCGCGACCGCGCGCACTCGCAGCGGGTGCTCGCGCGCGCCGCCGAGCACGGCTACGAGGCGATCGTGCTGACCGTCGACCTGCCCGTCGCCGGGCGTCGCGAGCGCGAACTGCGCCACGGCGAGTTTCCGTTTCCCGACGGCGTCGCGCTCGCATCGCACCTCGGCTACGAGCTCGAGCGCCATCAGGTGCCGATCGGCGGATACGACACGACCCTGACGTGGCCCGACGTCGGGTGGGTGCGCGAGTGCAGCGGCCTGCCCGTGATCGTCAAGGGCGTGCTGTGCGGCGAGGACGCCGAGGCCGCGATCGGCGCCGACGCGGCCGCGATCGTCGTGTCCAACCACGGCGGTCGCCAGATCGACGGCTGCGTTCCGACCGCGGTCGCGCTGCGCGAGGTGGCGGCCGTCGTGGCCGGCCGCGTGCCGGTGCTCGTCGACGGCGGGATCCGCGACGGCGCGGACGTGCTGCGCGCGCTGGCGCTCGGCGCGGACGCCGCGTTGATCGGCCGCCCCTACGCGTGGGGCCTGGCCAGCGGCGGCGAGACCGGCGTACGCGGCGTGATCGACGCGTTCGCCGAGGATCTGCGCCGCGCGCTCGCGCTCGCAGGCCGGCCGTCGCTCTCCGCGGTCGACGCCTCCTGCGCCCAGCTCGCGGGCTGGTGAACGATTTTGCCCGCAAACAGCGAGATATGAGCCCGCGGCCGGGGGCGAAATTTGCATCTGCGCAACCTCTTCAGGACAGCGACACGGAAACGTGCGCCATTTGCGGAGTGCATGATCTGAAAAACGGTCAAGGAGCGGAAAACGGCTCGCGGGACCCCTTGAGCGGGGCGTGCCGGCGTGGTCTGATCCTCCCCGTCAAGCACCATCCAGCGGGGGGACGACGGAACACATGGCGAAGCGACGAGCGACGAAGAATGCTGCATGCGAGGACTGCTTCTTTCGCTGCAACCTGCTGTGCGCGCTGCAGCGCGACGCTGCCTGCGCGACGTTTCGCCCGGACAGCCCGGAGGGCCTGCGTCCACCGCAGCAGCTGCGTTTCAGCTTCCGACAGGAGCGGCGCACGCAGTCCGCGTGGGCGTTCCCGTCGGCGCAGGAGCAGGCCGCGCTGCACGCGCACTGACCGGCGCGCCATGGGCCCCGCGCTTGTGTGACGTGTCACACACAGGCGGCCCGGGCCGGACATAGAGTCCTCGCGTGAGGATCACGGTGCTGGGAAAGTCCCCCTCGTGGCAGGACGCCGGCGGTGCATGCAGCGGCTACCTCGTGCAGGACGGCGAGAGCAGCGTGCTGGTGGACTGCGGCAGCGGCGTCTTTGCGCAGCTGCGCCGCGTCGTCGACTACGTCGACGTCGACGCGATCGTCGTGTCGCACATGCACGGCGACCACTTTCTCGACCTCGTCCCGTACGCGTGCGCGCTGTCCTACGCCCCGCGCCAGCAGCCCGTCGCCACCTTCGCCGATGACACGGTCGCGGGCCGGCCGGGCACCGACGAGCCGGCCCGCCCGCAACTGCTCGTGCCGCCGGGCGCCCGCGCCGTGCTGCGCACGATCGGCGGCGCCGGCAACCAGCCGCGGCTCTTTGAGCGCGCCTTCGAGCTGCGCGAGTACGACGTCGCCGAGACGGCCGTCCTGGGCAGCCTGCGGGCCCGCTTTCAGCCCGTGCCCCACTACATCGCCACGAACGCGATCGAGATGACCTCCGCGGGCGGTGCGGGACGCTTCACCTTTGGCGCCGACCACCGGCCAACCGCCGCGTTGAACGACTTCGCCGCCGGCACGGACCTGCTGATGCTCGAGGCGACGCTGCCGCATCCCGAGCGCGACGGCCAGCGGGGGCACCTGACCCCGGGCGAGGCAGGCGAGCACGCGGCCGCCTGTGGCGCCGCGCGGCTCGTGCTGACGCACATCTCCGACGAGCTCGACGAGGACTGGGCGCTGGCCGAGGCCCGGCGCACCTTCGCCGGGCCGACCGAGGTCGCGCGGGCGGGCGCCGTCTATGAGGTCTGAACCCAAGGGCGGCCGGGATCGACCCATTGAGGTTGCTCTCAGGGGGTAGCCTGGTTCGATGCCCAGGGAGCGTGATCTGTTCGCCAACTTCGAGCGCATGCGCCGGGAGATGGACGAGCTCTTCGGCGACGTGTTCGGCACCGCCGGACTGACCTCGCGGCGCACGGGCTTCTCGCCCGCAGTCGACGTCTTCTACGCCGACGACCCGCCGCGCGCGATCGTCCACGCCGAGCTCGCGGGCATCGACGCCGGCGACCTCGGCCTGGAGATCCAGGGCCGCGAGCTGACGCTGACGGGCAACCGCCGCGAGGCGGATGTCGAGAACCGCGTCTACCAGCAACTGGAGATCGAGCACGGGCCGTTTCGGCGCACGATCGCCCTTGGCGCCGACGTCGTCGCCGAGCAGGCCTCGGCGACCTACCAGGACGGGATCCTGCGCGTCGAGTTGCCGCTGGCGGCGGTCGAGGCGCAGACGCGCAGCGTCCCGATCGAGCGCGGCCGCTCCGGCCAGCTCGCGAGCGACGCGATCAGCGGCGACGGGACGCAACAGTGACCTCGCCGAGGTGGACGCGCGGATGATCGACATCGTCAGCGACGGCGGCGACGCCCAGCAGATCGAGGTCGGCGCTCGCCCGGAGCTGCCCTCGACGCTGCCGGTCCTGCCCCTGCGCGAGACCGTCGCGTTTCCCGACACGCTGATGCCGCTGGCGATCGGCCAGGAGCGCTCGGTGCAACTCGTCAACGACGTGCTCGCCGGCAATCGCATGCTCATGATGGTCGCCAGCCGCAAGCCCGAGCTCGAGGAGCCCGGGCCCGAGGACCTCTACGACGTCGGCGTCGTCGGCGTGGTGGCGCGCATGATGAAGGTGCCCGACGGGACGCTGCGACTGCTCGTCCAGGGCGCCCAGCGGGTGCGCGTCGAGCGCTGGACGGCCTTGCAGCCCTACCTCGTCGCGGAGATCTCCGAGATGCCCGACGTCGTCGAGGAGAGCCTCGAGCTGACCGCGCTGCTGCGCAGCGTGCAGCAGACGTTCTCGCAGATCGTCGAGGCCGTGCCGTACCTGCCCGAGGAGCTGCAGTTCGCCGTCGCCAACGTCGAGGACGCGGGCGCGCTGACGCACCTCATCTCGGGCTCGCTGCGGCTGACGACCGAGCAGAAGCAGGAGTTGCTCGAGGAGGTCAACGTCGCAAAGCGCCTGCGCCGCCTGACCGAGGTCTTGGCGCGCGAGCTCGAGGTCATCTCGATCGGCTCGAAGATCCAGAACCAGGTGCAGTCCGAGATGGACCGCAGCCAGCGCGAGTTCGTCCTGCGCCAGCAGCTCAAGGCGATCCAGGACGAGCTCGGCGAGTTCGACGAGTCCGCCGCCGAGGCCAACGAGCTGCGCGAGCAGCTTGCCGAGCTCGACCTGTCCGCCGACGCGCGCAAGCAGGTCGACCGCGAGCTGCACCGTCTGGAGAACCTGCCGACGCAGGCCGCCGAGCACGGCGTCATCCGCACGTACCTGGAGTGGATCGCCTCGCTGCCGTGGGGCCGCAGCACCGCCGACAACCTCGACCTCGAGCACGCGCGCGCCGTGCTCGACGAGGACCACTACGGCCTCGAGCAGGTCAAGGACCGCATCCTCGAGTTTCTCGCCGTGCGCAAGCTCAAGCCGGACGCCCGCGGCACGATCCTGAGCTTCGTCGGGCCGCCTGGCGTGGGCAAGACCTCACTGGGCCGCTCGATAGCGCGCGCTCTCGGTCGTGAGTTCGAACGCATCTCGGCGGGCGGCGTGCGCGACGAGTCGGAGATCCGCGGTCACCGCCGCACGTACATCGGCGCGATGCCCGGCACGATCATCCGCGCGCTGCGCGACGCGGGCTCGGACAACCCGCTGTTCATGATCGACGAGATCGACAAGATGGGCTCGGACTTCCGCGGCGATCCCGCGAGCGCGATGCTCGAGGTGCTCGATCCCGAGCAGAACGAGAATTTCCGCGACCACTACCTCGACCTCGCCTTCGACCTCTCGAAGGTCATGTTCATCACGACCGCGAACACGCTCGACACGATCCCCGGGCCGCTGCGCGACCGCATGGAGATCATCCAGATCGCCGGCTACACGGCCGACGAGAAGCTGCAGATCGCCAAGCGCTACGTCGTGCCGCGCCAGGCCGAGCGCACCGGCCTCAAGCGCGCGCAGCTGCGTATCACCGACGCCGCGCTGCGCGCCGTCATCTCCGACTACACCCGCGAGGCGGGCGTGCGCGAGCTCGAGCGCCAGATCGGCGCGATCGCGCGCAAGGTCGCCCGCGGCGTCGCCGAGGAGCAGCCGGCGATGGGGTCGATCGGCGAGGCGAAGGCGCGCGAGTTGCTGGGACGCCAGCGCTATCACTCCGAGGCCAAGCGGCGCACGCGCGTGCCGGGCGTCGCGACCGGCCTCGCATGGACGCCGGTCGGCGGCGACGTGCTGTTCGTCGAGGCGTCGGCGATGGACGGCGACGGCGAGCTGCAGATCACGGGCCAGCTCGGCGACGTCATGAAGGAGTCAGCGCAGGCGGCGATGTCCTATGTCCGCGGCCACTTGTCGCTCGTGGCGCCCGAGCTGCCGACGGACTGGTTCAAGCACCACGACGTGCACATCCACGTGCCCGCGGGGGCGATCCCGAAGGACGGCCCGAGCGCGGGGATCACGATGGCGACGGCGCTCGTCTCGCTGCTCACCGGCCGACAGGTCCGCGACAACGTCGCGATGACCGGCGAGATGACGCTGACCGGGCAGGTGCTGCCGATCGGCGGACTGAAGGACAAGGCGCTGGCCGCGCAGCGCAACGGCATCTCGACGATCATCGCACCCGAGCTCAACGAGCCCGACACCGACGAGATCCCAGAGCACCTGCGCTCCAAGCTCGACTTCGAGTTCGTCGAGCAGATCGACGACGTCCTCGAGCTGGCGCTGGAGCCTCCGCCGCAGGCTGCGGGGTTGTCGCGCGGCCGCCCGGGTGCTGGGCGCAACGGAGACCGGGTATATGCTCGCGGGAAGCGACACGCAAGCGACCAGAGGTGACACCCATGGCAGCGAAGGACAAGGCTGAGGCCGCAGCGTCGGCGGCCAGGAGCGCGGGCCACAACGCGTACGTGCAGCGGATCCTCCAGGACGAGGACCTGCGCGACAACATGGTCGTGGCAGTCGAGGCGGCGCGCAACGCCTATGCGCGGCTGAACAAGGGCAAGGCTCCGGCGAAGAACCTGCTCGACGACAAGAAGCTGCACAAGGAGTTCAAGCGCTCGGCCGACGCGCTGCGCGACGCCTCGGCGGCGCTGCGCGAGGCCCCCAAGGGCTCCAAGGCGATGTCCAAGCGCAGCCGCAAGGGTGGGTTCGGCCGCCTGCTGGTGATCGCGATCATCGGCGGTGCCGTGGCGATGGCCGCCAGCGAGGGGCTGCGCAACAAGGTGCTCGACGCGCTCTTCGGCGCCGAGGAGGAGTTCGACTACAGCTCCAACACGACTCCCACGGAGCCGCCGCCCGCCTGACGCCGGCGCGAACACTCCGACTGCAACGAGGGCGCCCCGCGGGGCGCCCTTCGTCGTGTACGCCGAGCATGACTTCGCCCCGTCTACGCCTGCTTGGGTGACTTGAAGCGCGTGCCGATCGTGATCAGCAGGTGCGCGACGCCGAGCACGATGAAGAACGCCGTCGGGGCGCTCTCGTCGGTGAAGCCGAAGAGGAACGGCGATGCCACGAGCACGGCCGCGAGGGCGAAGTCGAGCAGCACGTGCACCGAGATCGGGATCGAGGGGACGAGCGAGCTCGCGCCCTCGGTGCTGGCCGCGACCACGAGCACCAGCACACCGGCGATGATCGACACCGCTGTCGCGGCCCCGTCCACGAAGCCGAACAGAAACGGCGCCGCGATCAGCAGGACGCCGGCGGCGTACTCGATCACGCCGTGCACGAAGCGTGAGATGGGCCCCTGGCGCAGCATCGGGTGGACCCTACCCGTCGGCGCGGGCGTCCCCACGCGGGGCACCGCGACCGCAGCCCTACGCGAACAGCCGCTGCATCCGCATCAGGACGCGCGGATCGCCCCACGGCCGCATCCGCCCACGGGCCACGAGCGACGCCGGCTGCGCGCGGCGCGAGACGAGGTCCGCGAAGTCGTCGAAGCGCATACGCAGGCGGACGGTCGGCTTCGCGATCCGCCCCTGGACCGCGTGCTTGACCACCCCGTCGAGCTGCAGGTACCACGGCTCGTGGTCGCTGAAGTCCCACTGGATCGTCGTGCCGCGCGGCACCTCCTCGCCGCGCGCGTTGACGGCCAGCAGGTCGAAGAGGATCCGGACCGCGGCCGGATCGCGCCCGATCGGGCCGTTGCGCTGTCCGAGCAGCCCGGCGCGCAGCAGCGTCAACGCCCACACGCCGCGCTCGCGCGGCGGGATGCTCATCGGAAACGGGAAGTGCGCGATCTCGTCGAGCGGCAGGCCGACGGCCCGCAGGCGGGCCTCGTTGGAGCGCGCCCCCTCCTCGTAGAGGTCCTCCAGCGAGAAGCCGAAACACTCGGTGTAGGAGGTGTCCCACCCCGGCGGGATCGGCACGCTGAGCGTGTACTGCGTGACCTCGCGGATGATGTCGACGATCGCGTCCTGGGTGCCCTGGGGATCGGCCTCGTAGAGGTCGGCGAGCAGCCGCACGCCGAACGCGATGTGACGCTGCTCGTCGAGTGCGACATTCGCGATCCCCTCGCGAAAGCCGGGCATGAGGTCCAGCGCCTCCAGCGAGCTCTCGATAAGGTGCTGGCCGGGCTGCGCGAGCGTCCCCTCGACGACGACGTGGTACAGCGTGACGGCGGCTGCGAGCTTGCGCGGCGAACGGTCGCGGCGCAGCTCCTCGGCCATCGCATCCAGGCGGGCGAACAGCGTCCGGTGCCCCCATGTCAGCTCACGCTGCGTCGCGCGCATCGCGCCCGACAGCGACCCGTCGCCGACGCCCACGACCTCGTGCATGAAGCGATGAAAGAACACCGCATGGCGCGCCTCGTCGACCTGCTGGGTCGCGAGAAAGTACTTCTGCTCCTCCAGCGGTGCCGCATCGATGTACGGCGACAGGTTGTCGGCGACCGCGTCCTCGCCGTGGAAGAAGAGCGCGTACAGCCACAGCGCCCCGCGCCGCTGGTCGGGCGTGAACTCGTGATGCCAGTCGTGGCGATCCTGCGTGAAGTCGATCTCCGTCGCCGACCAGTTGCCGCGCTCCCAGCGTGCGTACAGGTCGGCATAGTCGATCTGCTGCGTCGCGGCGGGGATCGTCACTGCCATCGCGCGCCGTCGGCGTTACACGGCACCGAACTTGGGCGACTGCCACGGCGCCGCGAGCTGCGCCGCGAGCAGGTCGCCGAGCTCGTCGATCGCGACGCGCCGCTGCTCGAGCGAGTCGCGGTCGCGCACGGTGACGGTGCGGTCCTCGAGCGTCTGGTGGTCGACGGTGACGCAGTACGGCGTGCCGATCTCGTCCTGGCGGCGGTAGCGCTTGCCGATCGATCCGCCCTCGTCGTACTCCGTCTGCATCCGCCCGCGCAGCGCCGCGACGATCTCGCCCGCGACCTCGGGCTGGCCGTCCTTGCGCACGAGCGGCAGCACAGCGACCTTCACCGGCGCCAGGCGCGGATGGAGCTTGAGCACCGTGCGCTGCTCGCCACCGATCTCGTCCTCGTCGTAGGCGTCGGCCAGAAACGCGAGCGTCGCGCGGTCCGCGCCCGCGGCGGGCTCGATGACGTGCGGGACGTAGCGCTCCTTGGTCTGCGGATCGAAGTACTCGAGCTTCTCGCCCGAGTGCTCGGCGTGTGCGCTGAGGTCGAAGTCGCCGCGGTCGGCGATCCCCTCGAGCTCCGACCAGCCGATCGGGAACAGGTACTCCACGTCGGCGGTGCGCGTCGAGTAGTGCGCGAGCTCCTCGGCGTCGTGCTCGCGCAGGCGCAGGTGGTCGGCGCGCAGGCCGAGCTCGACCCACCAGTCCAGGCGCGCCTGGCGCCAGTGCTCGTACCAGCGCGTCGCCTCGTCCGGCGGCACGAAGAACTCCATCTCCATCTGCTCGAACTCGCGCGTGCGGAAGATGAAGTTGCCCGGCGTGATCTCGTTGCGAAACGACTTGCCGACCTGCGCGATGCCGAACGGCGGCTTCTTGCGCGAGAACTGCAGGACGTTCTTGAAGTTCACGAAGATGCCCTGCGCGGTCTCCGGGCGCAGGTAGACCGTTGCGCCGGAGTCCTTCACCGGGCCCATCGTCGTCTCGAACATGAGGTTGAAGTCGCGCGCCTCGGTCAGGTCGCAGGCTTCGGCCTCGCCGGGGTGCTTGGACGGCTTGCGCCCGCACTCGAGCTCGGCCAGGTGGTCGGCGCGAAAGCGCTTGCCGCAGTGGCGGCAGTCGACCATCGGGTCGGTGAAGCCCGCCAGGTGGCCGCTCGCCTCCCACGTCTTGGGATGCTGGAGGATCGCCGAGTCCAGCGCGACGATGTCGTCGCGCTCCTGCAGCATCGCGCGCCACCACTCGTTCTTGACGTTCGTCTTCAGCAGCACGCCGTAGTGGCCGTAGTCGTACGTCGAGCCGAGGCCCCCGTAGATCTCCGAAGAGGCGAAGATGAACCCCCGCCGCTTGCAGAGGGCGACGATCTTGTCCATCGTGGCGAGGTCGGTCATCGGGCCATGCTAGATAATGGGTCGCGCGTGCCCTTCTACGAGTACAGACGTCCCGACGGCACGATCCTCGAGGTCATGCAGAAGATGACCGATCCGCCGCTGACGCAAGACCCCGAGACCGGGGTTCCGCTGGAGCGCATCTTTCACCCGATCGCGGTCCACTTCAAGGGCAAGGGCTTCTACAACACCGATTACGGGACGCGCAACCGCCAGCGCGAGAACGCGAAGTCCGAGGAGACCAAGAACAAGGACGAGTCGAAGCCCGGCGACTCGAAATCCGGCGACACCAGGTCCGGCGGCGATGCCTCCTCGAGTACGTCGTCCTCGGACTCGTCGTCCTCGGACTCGTCCTCCTCGAAGACCACGACGAAGACCGAGTCCAAGCCCTCCTCGTCGAGCTCGAGCTCGACGAAGAGCAGCGACTGACCCGTCGCCGTCAGCCGGCGAGAAAGCGCCGCACGACGCGCTCCTTGAGCTCGTCGGGCACCTGGCCGGACTCCGTCCCGAGCACCGTCGCCGCAGGGCTGCCGGACGTGGCGAGCGCCGCAAACAGCCCGAGTAGCGTCGGGCCGCTCATGTCCGAGCGCAGCGATCGCGGCGCCGCCCACGCGATCATCGGCAGGCGCACGAACGCGAACGGCGACAGCAGGCGGCGCTTCATCGCGCCGACGACCTTCTGCTGGCGGCGCGCGCGCGTGAGGTCGTTCTCCTGCTTGTTGCACTCGTTCTTGCGCGTGCGGGCGAGCGCCAGCGCCTGCTTGCCGTCGATGTGCGTCTTGCCGGCCTTCAGGCGCAGCGTGTAGCCGCCGCGGGCGAAGCCGCCGTTGATGCGCGAGACGACGCAGCCGCCGCGATAGGTGATGCCGCCCATCGCGTCGATCAGCTCGGGGAAGTCCGCGAAGCTCACGAGCACGACGTGGTTGATGTCGATGCCGGTGTAGGCCTCGACGGTCTCGATCGCCAGCGCTGGGCCGCCGATCGAGAAGGCGCCGTTGATCTTGCCGCGGCCGTGGCCGGGGATCTCGACGATCGTGTCGCGTGCGATCGCCATCCGGCTGTTCGCGCCCCCGCCGACGCGCAGCAGCAGGATCGAGTCCGAGCGGCCGTTGCCGCTGGTCTGCGCGCCGGGCTCGGCATTGGAGCTCGTGCGCACGTCGGAGCCGAGCACGAGGATGTTGTTGGGCGACCACAGCGGATAGCCGGCGCCGCCGAGGCGCTGGTTCGCCGCATCGGCGACCTGGCCCTGCTGGATCTGTGCGCTGATGAGGAAGACGAGGCTCGAGACGAGCACCCAGACCGCGATCGCGCCGAGGATCCAGCGCGTGATCCGCCAGCCCGACATGCCCTGGCGCGAGGGCCTTGCGCGCTTCGCCGAAGGGTCACCGCGCAGCTGGGCGAGCTCGTCGCGGTCGTCGCGCCCGCCGCGCGAAAGCCACGGCTTGCGCGAGCGGTAGACGCGGTATTCGGGCGCGCCATCCTGGCCCTTGGGGTCCGTGGGTGGCGGCATGCAGCCCTGTATGGTGGCCGATCGTGTCGACCGGCTGCGTGATCGGGGTCGACCTCGGTGGCACGAAGCTCTTGGCCGGCGCGGTCGACCCGGCACTGAACGTCCATCATCGGGCGACGCGCGTGGCGCGCGGAAAGGGCCAGGCGGAGGTGCTCGACGCCGTCGTCTCGGCGGTCGGCGAGGTCCGCGACGCGATCGAGGGCGCGTCGGGAACGGTCGACGCCGTCGGCATCGGGATTCCGTGCCTGATCGACCAGACGCGCGGCATCGCGGTGATGGCCGTCAACCTGCCGCTCGCCGACCTGCCCTTTCGCGACCTCATGACCGAGCGGATCGGCCTGCCGGTCTATGTCGACAACGACGCCAACGCCGCGATGCTCGCCGAATGGCGCTTTGGCGCCGCGGCCGGCGCGCGCGACGCGGCACTGTTGACGCTCGGGACGGGGATCGGCGGAGGGCTCGTCGTAGGCGGCGCGCTGCAGCGCGGCAGCCAGGGCGCCGGCGCCGAGCTCGGGCACATGGTCGTGCAGGCCGACGGGCCGCGCTGTCAGGGCAACTGCCCCAACCGCGGCTGCCTGGAGGCGATGTGCTCGGGAACCGCGCTGGCGCGCGAGGCGGCGCTGATCGCCGCCGCGCGCCCGGACTCGGGGCTGGGCCGCGCGCTCGCCGACGGCCGCGAGATCAGCGGAGCGCTCGTCACCGAGCTCGCCCACGACGGCGACGTCGCGGCGGGCGAGGCGCTCGCCCTCGTCGGCGGCTGGCTCGGCGTGGGCATCGCGAACCTCGTCAACATGCTCAACCCGGACGTCGTCGTGGTCGGCGGTGGGGTGATCGCGGCCGGCGACCTGCTGCTCGAGCCGGCGCGGGCGGTCGTGGCGCAGCGCGCGCTGTCGCCGTCCAAGGACCACGTGCGGATCCTGCCGGCGCGCTTCGGCGCGGAGTCCGGGATGCTCGGCGCCGCCGCGCTCGCGCTCGACGGGATCGGAGCGCCGGCATGACGGGCCGGCTCGTCGTCTGCCCGACGCCGATCGGCAACCTCGAGGACGTCACCTTGCGCGTCCTGAGCGCGCTGCGCGACGCGACCGTGATCGCCTGCGAGGACACGCGCCGCACGCGCGTGCTGCTCGAGCGCTACGGCGTGTCGGCGACGCTCGTCAGCTACCACGAGCACAACGAGCGCGCGCGGGCGACGCAGCTCGTCGACCGGATGCTGGCCGGCGACGTCGTCGCGCTGGTCTCCGACGCGGGTACGCCGCTGGTGTCCGATCCTGGGTTCGTGCTCGTGCGGGCGTGCGTGGCCGCCGGCCTCGCGATCGAGGTCCTGCCCGGGCCGAGCGCGGCGATGTCCGCGCTCGTGGCCAGCGCGCTGCCCGCCGACACCTGGCGCTTCGTCGGCTACCTGCCGCGCAAGAAGGGCGAGTTCGCGGCGCTGTTTCGCGCGCCAGAGACGATCGTCGCGTTTGAGTCGCCCAATCGGGTGGGCGCCTCGCTGGCGACGCTGGCGCAGCTCGATGCGCAGCGGCCGGTCGTCGTCTGCCGCGAGCTGACCAAGCTGCACGAGGAGATCGTCCGCGGGACGGCCGGCGAGCTCGCGGCGCGCTACGCCGTGACGCCGCCGCGCGGGGAGGTCGTGCTCGTCGTCGGCGGCGCGCCCGACCCGGAGCCCGCGCTCGGCCCGGCGCTTGACGCGCTGCGGCGGCTGATCGACGCCGGCGCCAAGCCGCGCCCCGCGAGCTCGGTCGTCGCGTCACTGACCGGGGTCAAGGCGAACGCGCTGTACCGGGCGCTGACCGAGGACGGGCCGGGCGACGCGGCCGGCTCGCTACCGTCCGGCTCCTGATGCGCCTCTATCGCGCGAACTTCTCCACGAACGCCGAACGCGTCGCGCTCGCCCTGGCCCACAAGGGCATCGAGGTGACTTCGACGTACATCGACTACGCCGACCGCTCGGAGGTCGAGCGCATCAGCGGCCAGCCGCTCGTGCCGGTGCTCGTGCACGACGACGCCGTGGTGACCGACTCCATGCAGATCGTCGCGTACCTGGAGGACCTCGTGCCGTCCCCGCCGCTGTATCCGAGGGACGACGCGCGCTACGCGGAGATGCTGATCTTCATCGACTGGTTCAACCGCGTCTGGAAGCTCGCGCCGAACCGGATCGAGGCCGAGCTCGCGGCCCCCGAGCCCGACCACATGCTGATCACCCGTCTGGGTCGTGAGCTGTCGGCGGCGCTGGACGGCTTCGACGCGCTGCTGTCCGGGCGCAAGTACCTGATGGGATCGGAGTTCTCCGCGGCGGACTGCGCCGCGTTTCCGTTTCTGAAGTACGCGCTCAAGCGCGAGCCGGCGGACAACGAGCCCTTTCACCGCATCCTCGACGAGTACCAGCAGCTCGACGAGGACCACTTCCGCGTGCGCCAGTGGATCAAGCGCGTGGATGCGATGCCGCGCGCGTGAGCGTGGTGGCCGCGGATGGCGCTACGGCCCGAGCTCGCCGTGGCCCTCGGCGTCCTCGAGCTTGCGATCGCGCCGGCTGAGCTTGCGGCCGCGGCGCACCTCCCCGCCGCCCATGACCGACACGAGCCGGAGGCGGATCAACGGTGCGTCGGGCGGCGGTGCGTCATCGCCGAGGCGCACCTCGTGGCCGCCCATGAGCGCGAACTTCGAGACGTCGACGCGGACGCCGTCGGGAACCCGGATCTCGGCGCCGCCCATCAGCGAGTAGACGTTCAGTTGCGTCACCTGACCGCTGAGCTCGACGTCGTTGAGGTCGAGCTCGCTGCCGCCCATGATGTTGACCACCGTGCAGGTCTGCGCGATCCGCCAGCGCCCGCGGCGGTCGTTGCCGCCCATGATCGAGACGATCCAGTTCGTGCCCTCGGAGCCTTCGACGACCGCGATGGCGTCGCTTGCCGCGCGCGGGCGGGGGGCGAGCGCCTCCACGTTCACATCGGCGACGAGCACGTCGAGGTCAGCTCGCGTGCGGGCCGTCCACGCCGCCTGCAGCCGCTCGTCGAGCTCGTCGACATCGAGCCGGCCGTCGGCCGCGGCGCGGGTGAGGATCTCGACCGTCGACTCGCGCTCGGCGTCCGACGCGCGAATCTGCGGCAGCGGCGGGGGCTGCGGTGACGGTTGCGGCGGCGGCGGGGGCATCGAATCGTCCATCGTGGTGCGACCGTATCCGGGCCTGGGCGCCGTCCGGGGTAATCTGCGGACATGGACGTCTACCTGGCAATCGCGAGCAAGCGCGAGGTCCGCAAGTACGATCCGCGACCGATCGACGAGCCGGCCGCGCGGCGGATCCTCGAGGCGGGGCGGGTCAGCGGCAGCTCGAAGAACCGGCAGGCGCGGCGCTTCGTCGTCCTGCGCGATCCGGCGCTCGTGCAGCAGGCGGCGGCGGCCGTCTACGCACCTGACAACGTGCTCGGCGCGACGCTTGTCGTCGCGATCGTCGCCGGCGCCAAGGGTCCGACGTCCTTCGACGCCGGGCGCGCTGCCCAGAACATGATGCTCGCGGCGTCCGACGCCGGGATCGGGTCGTGCCCCAACGGCGTCGCGGACGCGGTGGCGATGCGGGCGGTCGCCGGGCACGAGGACGGCGAGCAGGTCGTGACGGTGCTGACGTTCGGCTATCCCGTGACGCCCCGTGACCCCGAGCGGCTGACGCCCGAGGAGTGGATCGCCCGCGCCGACAGGCGCCCGTACGAGGAGATCGTCGAGGAGCGCTGATCGCGCCGTGGCGCGCGGCGGACACAGAACACGCGCGACGATGTGACAAGACACGCGCAGCAAGGATGAGCACGCCCGCCCGGGCGTAGCGTCGGGCGCGTGTCACGAATCACGCTCCTTCTGGCGCTCTCGCTGCCGGCGCTTGCCCTGCCGGCCGCCGCGCGCGCGGGCGATTGGCGGCGGCCCGTCGATGGCCGCGTGCTGCGGGCGTTCGCGCTCGCCGCGGACCCGTACGCGCGGGGGCAGCATCGCGGGGTGGATCTCGTGGCGCCGCCGGGGACGCGAGTCCGCAGCGCCTGCGCTGGCCGCGTCAGCTTCGCCGGCAGCGTCGCGCTCCGCGGCCGCACGCTCAGCGTGCGCTGCGGCGCGCTCGTGGCGACCTATCAGGGGCTCGCGGCGATCGGCGTGCGCCGGGGGGAGCGGGTCGCGCGCGGCACGCCGCTGGGAGCCGTCGGCCGGTCGCGCGATCCCCGGAACCGCCGTCCGCACCTGCACCTCGGCGTGCGGGAGCTTGCGAGCGGCCGCTACGTCGACCCGCTGACGCTGATGGGCGATCCGCGCCCGACGCTTCCCGTGCTGCCCCCGGCACGCGGACCGCGGCTCACCCCGCCAGTTCGCGCCCCGCGCGCGCCGGTGCCGCGATTCGTGCCGCTGCCGCGGCTCGAGCCGATGCCGCGCCTCGTGCCGGTCCCCGGCGCTTTCGCGCCGAGTGCCGCGCCAGCGCCGCGCGCGGTCGCACTGGGAGACGCGCCACGGGGACCAGCGCCCGCGCGGGCATGGATAGGAGGTGCGCCGGCGGCGCCGCGCGTCGGACCGCCACTCGTCGGACCGCCCGGCGGGGCACCTCCGCCGCATGGCCACGACGCGCCGCTGACCCCGGATCCGCAGCCCTACGCTGCACCGCCGGTGCCGTGGGTGGTCTGGGCCGGGCTCGTCGCGGTCGGCCTCGCGCTGCCGATCGGCGGGTCCGTCGCGCTGCGCCGGCGCCGTCGCGTCGCCGCCCGCCGCGCCGGCGCCGCACCACGGCACGCGTGACTGCCGCTCCTCACGCGCGCCCGTGCGAGGGCGCCGCGCAGGCACGGCGCGACCGGGTGTCGGTGCGACGGCGAACCGCCGCGTCCCACCTATACCCTGCTGCGTTCGATGAGCTTCTACGTGACGACGCCGATCTATTACGTCAATGCGGCGCCGCACCTCGGGCACGCCTACTCGACGATCGCCTGCGACGTGATGGCGCGTCACATGCGCCAGCGCGGCGAGGACGTCTTCTTTCTGACCGGCACCGACGAGCACGGCGAGCCCGTCGCGCTGGCCGCCGAGCGCGAGGGTGTGACGCCGCAGGAACTCGTCGATCGCAACGCCCCGCGCTTTCGCGACCTGATGCCGCAGCTCAACGTCTCCAACGACTTCTTCATCCGCACGACGGACCCCGAGCACCAGGCCAAGGTGCAGGAGGTGCTCGCGCGCATCCGCGACAACGGCCACGTCTACGAGGGCGTCTACGAGGGCTGGTACTGCCCGCGCTGCGCGGACTTCAAGACCGACGCCGAGGCCGGCGAGGACAACACCTGCCCGATCCATCGCACGCCGCTGGTGCGCGAGAAGGAGGACAACTACTTCTTTCGCCTGTCGGCCTTTCAGGACGACCTGCTGCGCCTGTTCGACGAGCAGCCGGACTTCGTCATGCCGCGCCACCGCTACAACGAGGCCCGCGCGTTCATCGAGTCGGGCCTGCAGGACGTCTCGCTGAGCCGCTCGACGTTCACCTGGGGCGTGCCGGTGCCGTGGGATTCCAGCCACGTCTTCTATGTGTGGTTCGACGCGCTGCTGAACTACTACTCCGCACTGTCCTACGCCCGGCCCGGCGAGGACCTGACCGAGCGCTTCTGGCCGGCGCAGTTTCACGTCATCGGCAAGGACATCCTGAAGTTCCACACGGTCTTCTGGCCGGCGATGCTGCTGGCCGCGGGCCTGGCGCTGCCCGAGCACGTCTTCGTCCACGGCTTTCTGCTGATGTCGTCGGGGCCGTCGAAGGCCGGCGGCGAGGAGCCCGAGCTCGTGAAGATGAGCAAGTCGATGGGCAACGTGCTCGACCCGTTTGCGATCATCGACGAGTTCGGCGCAGACGCGCTGCGCTACTACTGCATGCGCGACGTCAGCTTCGGCCAGGACGGCGAGGTCTCGACGGCGCGCTTCGCCGTGCTCTACGAGTCCGAGCTGGCCAACGACTTCGGCAACCTCGCCAGCCGGACGGTCGCGATGATCCATCGCTACCGCGGCGGGAGGGTCCCCTCAGCCGCGCCCGATCCGGCGCTCGCGCCGGAGATCGACACGGTCGTCGGCGAGGTCTGCGAGCAGCTCGATCGCGCCGACCTGACCGGCGCGCTGGAGGCCATCTGGCTGCGCGTGCGCCGCCTGAACCGCTACGTCGAGGAACAGGCGCCATGGGTGCTGGCGAAGGACGAGGCACGCGCGGACGAGCTCGACCGCGTGCTGGTGTCGCTGGCCGAGGGGCTGCGCGTCCTCGCCGTCGTGCTGCATCCGTGGATTCCGGCGAGCTCGGAGAAGCTGCTCGCCACGCTCGGGGCCCCCGAGCTCGACCTCGACGGTGCTCGCCTCACCGCCGGGCGCCTCGGCGCGGTCGACAAGCTCGAGCCGCTGTTTCCCAAGCCGAAGTGAGCGCCCGCGCGTGATCGACAGCCACACGCACCTGCACGTCTGCAAGCCCGACGACGCCGAGCTCGTGGCCGCCGCGCTCGCGGCCGGCGTGACGCGGATGCTGACGGTCGGAACGAGCTCGGCGACCTGCCGCGCGGCGCTCGACGCCGCCGAGCGCCACCCGCAGGTGCTGGCCGCGATCGGGCGCCACCCCAACGAGGCGGAGGGCTTCGACGACGCCGGCCTCGCGGAGCTGCGCGAGCTCGCCGGCCATCCGCGCTGCGCGGCGATCGGCGAGACGGGCCTGGACTACTTTCGCGACTACGCGCCGCGCGAGGATCAGCTCAGGGCCTTTCTCGGCCAGATCGAGCTGGCGCGGGCGACCGCCAAGCCGCTCGTCATCCACACGCGTGCCGCCGAGGACGACACGATCGACACGCTGCGCGAGCATGCGGGCGGGGTCAGCGTCATCCTGCACTGCTTCACGATGGCCGACCGGCTGCAGGCCTGCCTGGACGAGGGCTGGTGGATCTCGTTCGCGGGCAACGTCACGTACGGATCCGCGCAGGATCTCGCCGAGGCCGCCGAGCGCGTGCCCGACGACCGCCTGCTCGTCGAGACCGACGCGCCGTACCTCACGCCGCAGGCCGTGCGCAAGCAGCGCAACGAGCCGGCGTTCGTCGTACACACGGCGCGCTTCGTCGCCGAGCGGCGCGGGATCTCCTATGAGCAGCTCGAGACGATCGTCGAGCGCAACGCGGCCGCCCTGTTCGGATGGTGAGCGAGGATGCGGCGCCGGCGGCGCCGACCCAGCCCAGCCTGCGCCGCATGCGCGAGTTCGACATCCGTCCAAAGCGCGAGCTGGGGCAGAACTTCCTCATCGACTCCAACATGCTCGGCGTCATCGAGCGCGCCGCCGAGCTGGAAGCTGACGATGTCGTGCTGGAGATCGGCGGCGGCCTCGGCGTGCTCACCGAGCACCTCGCGCCGCTCGTCGAGCACGTCCACGTGATCGAGCTCGACCGCGGTCTCGAGGCGGCGCTGCGCGACGCGATCGATCGGTTCGACAACGTCACCCTGCGCGTCGGCGACGCGATGCGCCTGGACCTGCGCGCGCTGGACCCGGCGCCGACGAAGGTCGTCGCCAACCTGCCTTACGGGATCGCCGCCGGCGCGATCCTGCGCACGATCGAGGAGCTGGAGGGCGTGCAGCGCTGGGTCGGCATGGTCCAGAAGGAGGTCGGCGAGCGCTTTGCCGCGCCCGCGGGCAGCGGCGCCTACGGGGTGCCGTCGGTGCTGGCGCAGCTCGCCTGCGAGGTGCGGGTGCTGCGCGCGGTCTCGCGCAACGTCTTCGCGCCCGTCCCGAACGTCGACTCCGTGCTCGTCGGCCTGCGTCGCACCGCTGCGGCCGCGCCGCCCGAACTGCGCGAGCTCGTCGGCGCAGCGTTCGCGCACCGGCGCAAGGCGCTCGCCGGCTCGCTGGCGCTCGCACCGGGGGCGCCGGAGGGCACGCGCGAACGCGCTCGCGAGGCGCTCGGCGAGCTCGGCCACCCGCCGGATGTCCGCGCAGAGCGCCTGACGCCGCAGGACTTTCGCGTGCTTGAATCGAAGCTCAGCGGATGAAGACCCTCACGACCCAAGCCCGGGCAAAGATCAACCTGTGCCTCTTCGTCGGGCCGATGCGTCCCGACGGGCGCCACGAGGTCGTGACGCTGATCGACTCGCTCGCACTCTGCGACGACGTCCGAATGGTGTTCGGCGTCGAGGGGCTGACCGCCGACGAGATCGTCTGCCCCGGCGTGCAGGGCCCGAACATCGCCACGGCGGCGCTGGCCGCGTTTCGGCTGGAGACGAAGTGGGACGCCCCGCCCGTGCGCCTGGAGATCGACAAGCACATCCCGATCGCCGCCGGCATGGCGGGCGGCTCGTCGGATGCAGCCGCCGCGCTGCGACTTGCGGCGGAGGCCGCGGCGCTCGACGACGTGCGCTGGCTGGAGGACATCGCCGCGACCCTCGGCGCCGACGTGCCCAGTCAGGTTCGCGGCGGCCTCGTGCTCGCGACCGGCATCGGCGCGCGCCTGCGCCCGCTGGCGGACCGGCTGCAGTATTCCGTCGTCGTCGTGCCCGTCGCTGCCGAGCTGCGCGCGGTCGACGTCTACGCCGAGGCCGACCGGCTCGGCCTGTGCCGCGACACGCTCGGCCTCGCGCGGTCGCTGACGCGGGTGCAGGCGGCGCTGTCGTCCGAGACGATGCTCGATCGCGTCCAGAACGACCTGCAGGAGGCGGCGTGCGCGCTGTGTCCCGCGATCGAGGAGGCGCTCGAGGCCGCCCTGACGGCGGGAGCCGACACCGCGATCGTCTCGGGGTCGGGCCCGACCGTGCTCGGCCTCTTCAGCGAGGACGGCCATCGCGAGCGCGCCGCCGAGTCCCACGCGGCGCTCGTCGCGGCCGGTCGCTCACCGGTTCCGATCCTGACGCACCCCGCCGGCCCGATCGCATAGCTCCTCGTCCTGCGATTGCGGCACAATCTGACGGCATGACCAGCGAGCAGATCACCTACGTCGTGGCCGCGATCTGCGCGGTCGGCACGTTGGCGGCGTTTCTCGCGCTGATCGCCTTTCCCGCGTGGTCCGCCTACAGCAGGACGTGGGAGCGGGTCGCCGCGAGCTTTCTCTCGCTGTTCGTCCTCGCCGCGCTCGTGGTGGTGGGTGCGCTGGGTGGCGTCGCCATCGCGTACTACTGGGACAGCATCGCGGCATAGCCTGTGACGATGGCCAGCCCCGCCGATGGACCAGGGGGGCTCGATTTCTCTGCACTGGACGCCATCACGGAAGCGGTCGAATCGGGCGCCGGACTGCCGGACGTCGTCCGCGCCGCCGCGCGGGTGCTCGAGGCGAGCCTCGTGCTGCTCGACCGGACGGGCTCCGTGCTCGCGGTCGCCGCGCGCTCGCCGGCCGACGAGCGCTCGATGCTCGACGGCGCCGCCGGTGTCGACACGATCGATTTGCGCGTCGCCGACGAGCCCGTCGGCCAGCTGCGCATGCGTGCCCGCACGCAGCCCGGCCCCGCGCTCGTCAGGCTCGTGACGACGCTCGTGGCGTCCGAGGTCGAGCGCGTTCGCGCACCGGCGCGCGCCTCGCAGGAGGCGTCGAGCGCGTTTCTGCACGCGGTCCTCGCACGTGAGATCGTCAGCGGCGAGGACCTGATCGCCCGCGCCGCCGACCTCGGGGTCGACCTGCAGGCCGGCGGCAGCATCCTCGTGGCGCGCTCCCATGCCCACGTCCCGATCGAGGAGGGCTGGCGCGCAAGGGTGCTGGCGATCGCCGAGCGCGGCGCTCGCGCGGTCGTGGCGAGCACGCTCACGGCGCCGGCCGAGCGCGAGGTGACCGCGGCCGAGGTGGTGCTGCTCGTGCCCGGCGGCGACGACGCGGTCGCCAAGCGCGCCGCCGAGGGCGTCCTGCGCGAGCTGCAGGCGAGCCTGCCGGGTCACTCCTTCGCCCTCGGGCGCAGCCGCGTCGCCGACGATCCCGCCGAGCTTCACCGCGCCGGCAACGAGGCGCTGCTGGCGGTCAACGTCGCCGAGGGCGACGAGGACCACCCGCTGCTGGCGTTCGAGCAGACGGGGGCCTACCGCCTGCTGCTGTCGGCGATGAGCGAGGATCCGGCCGAGCTTCGGCGCTTCTACGCCGAGACGGTCCAGCCGCTGGTCGCCTACGACGACCAGTACGAGACCGACCTCGTGCGCACCGTCGAGGCCTTTCTCGAGAACGACGGCAACGTCGCCGGCACCGCGCAGAAGCTCTTCACGCACCGCCACACGATCCGCTATCGCCTCGAGCGCGTGCGCGAGCTGTCGGGCCTGGACGTCGGCTCGACGGAAGGGCGCGAGAAGCTTTCGCTCGGCCTCAAGACGATGCGCGTGCTGGGCGTCACCGCCCCGCGGGGACCGGCGACGGAGCCCGGCACCGGCGCGGGCCGTGTGCCGCGGCGTCAGGGCGGCAGCTCGTAGCCCTCCCACAAGCGCTCGGGACAGGCCGCTCGGACAAGCCGACGGCTAGGATGCCGCGCGAAATGCGGATCGGCATCCTCACCGGGTCGGGAACGTACGGGCTCCCCGGCATCGAAGCCGCAGGAGAGCCCGAGCTCGTCGAGACGCGCTTCGGCCCGGCCCCGGTCACGAGCGGGACGTTCGCCGGCGTCGACGTGCTGCACATCTCGCGCCACCAGCCCGGGCACGAGCTGCTCTCCAGCCAGGTCACCCACCAGGCCAACATCGCCGCGCTCAAGGAGCACGGCGCCGAGGCGATCCTCGCGGTCACCGTCTGCGGCGCGCTCGATGGCGACCTGTCGCTCGGCACGCTCGTCGTCTTCGACGACCTGCACTTTCTCGCCAACCGGCTGCCCGACGGCTCGATCTGCACGCTCTTCACCGAGCCTGGCGAGCGGGGCCGCGGGCACTGGATCTACGAGCAGCCGTTCTCCCAGCCGCTGCGCACGGCGCTGATCGATGGCGCGCGCGAGGCCGGCCACCACGTCCGCGACGGCGGCTGCTACGGGCACGTCGACGGGCCGCGCTTCAACACGAAGAGCGAGATCCGCATGCTGCGCACCTGCGGCGTGACCGTCGTCAGCCAGACCGCCGGCCCCGAGACGGTGCTCGCCGGCGAGGCCGAGATCCCTTACGCCCTGATCGGCTACGCGACCGACTACGCCAACGGCGTCAAGGCCGAGGCCACCCCGGTCGAGGAGCTCGTCCGGCTGATCAAGGCCAGCGGCGAGACCCTGGCGAGCACGCTGGCCGCCGCCGTGCCGAAGATCGGTCCCGACGCGCTCGAGCCCGTCGGCACGTTCTACCGCTTCGACTGACGCGGGACCAAGACTGAGGAGCCAGGGATCGAACCCGGTCTTCGTGGACCAAAACCACGCGTGCTGCCGATTACACCACTCCTCAGTAAATCGGGCGCTTGGCCCGCGACAGCAGAGTAACTCGGCGGCGCCGTAGACGCCGCTGACCGGGTGGCGACCGCGGCCACGACCACATGATCCAGCATCCGATCGTCATGGGAACATATGTTCCCGTAACGTACAAGCATCTGCAGCGCGGATGATCGGCGGTCGCTCGCCTATGGTTCCCCCCATGCCCGCCCTCACCGCCGTCATCCTCGCCGCCGGCCAGGGCACCCGCATGCGCTCGCGGCTTGCGAAGATGCTGCATCCCGTGTGCGGGCGTCCGCTCGTCGGCTGGCCGATCGCCGCCGCGCTCGAGGCCGGGGCGGACCGGATCGTGGTCGTCGACTCGCCCGCAAACACGCTCGAAGGGCACCTCCCGGACGGCGTTGCGAGCGTCGTGCAGCCCGTGCCCGACGGCACGGGCGGCGCCGTCCGGGCGGCGGCCGCGCAGATCGACGACGACAGCATCGTCGTCGTCCTACCGGGCGACGCGCCGCTGATCACCGCGGAGGCGATCCGCGGGCTCGTGCAGGCGCACGAAGGCTCGGACGCCAGCGCCACCATGGCCACGATGGTGCTCGACGACCCGTCGGGCTACGGCCGCGTCGTGCGCGACGCCGCCTGCGGCGTCCTGGCCGTCGTCGAGACGAAGGCCGCGGGAGACGCGACCCCCGAGCAGCTCGAGATCCGCGAGGTCAACAGCTCGATCTTCGCCTTCGACGGCGGGTCCCTGAGGGCCGCGCTCGAGCAGCTGCGCCCCGACAACGCGCAGGGCGAGCTGTACCTGCCCGACGTCCTCACCGCGATGCGCAGCGCCGGCAACGTGGTCGCGGCGCACGTCCTCGACGACCCCGATCTTGCCCTCGGCGTCAACGATCGCGTGCAGCTCGCGCAGGTTCGCGCGATCGCGCAGCGGCGCATCCACGACGCCCACGGCCGTGCCGGCGTCACGATCGTCGACCCGGCGTCGACGCTGATCGACGCGACGGTGACGATCGGCGCCGACACGACGATCGAGCCGAGCTCCTATCTGCGCGGAGCCACGCGCATCGGCGAGGGCTGCGTCATCGGCCCGCTGACGACGCTGATCGACGCCGTCCTGCACGACGACGTGCGGATCCCGCACTCCTACGTGATCGAGGCCGAGATCCGCGACGGCGCCACCGTCGGCCCGTTCGCCTACCTGCGCCCCGGCACGCTGCTGCGCGAGCGCTCCAAGGCGGGCACCTTCGTGGAGATCAAGAACTCCGACGTCGGCGCTCGCAGCAAGGTCCCGCACCTGTCCTACATCGGCGACGCGGATATCGGCGAGGACACGAACCTCGGCGCCGCCACGATCACCGCCAACTACGACGGCGTGAACAAGCACCGCACGACGATCGGCGACCGCGTCCACACCGGCGTCGACACGACGCTCGTCGCGCCGGTCACGCTCGGCGACGACGTCTACACGGCGGCGAACTCCGCCATCACCACGGACGTTCCGGACGGTGCGCTGGGCATCGCCCGCGAGCGGCAGAGCAACATCGACGGCTACGCCGACCGCAAGCAATCTCGCCGCAGCGAGCACTAGACTCCGGCCTCGATGAGCGTGGTCGAGACGCAGCCGATGCCGACGCGCCTTGAGCTCGGCTACGACAAGAACCTCATGCTGTTCTCCGGTCGCGCGCACCCGGAGCTCGCCGCGAAGATCGCCGCTAAGCTCGGGATCGAGCCCGGTCCGGTGGCGCTGCGGACCTTCACCAACGGCGAGGTCTACTGCAAGTACGGCGAGTCCGTGCGGGGCGCCGACGTCTTCATCGTGCAGCCGATGTGCGCCAACCCGGTCAACGGGCTGTCGCCCAACGACGCGCTGATGGAGCTGCTGCTGCTGATCGACGCCGCCGTCGGCGCCAGCGCGCACCGCGTCATCGCGGTCACGCCGTGGTTCGGCTACAGCCGCCAGGACAAGAAGTCCGCGCCGCGCGAGCCGATCTCCGCGCGCCTGGTGGCGCGCATGCTCGAGGGTGCCGGCGCCGACCGCGTCCTGACGATGGACCTGCACGCCGGCCAGATCCAGGGCTTCTTCTCCAAGCCCGTCGACCACATGACCGCGCTGTTCATCCTCACGCAGCACTTCAAGGACCTCGGCCTGACCGACCTCGTCGTCGTCGCGCCGGATGCCGGCCGCGTGAAGCTCAACAAGAAGTTCGCCCACAAGCTCGGGGCCGACCTCGCGATCCTCGACAAGGAGCGCCCCGCCCAGCAGGTCGCCGAGATCGGCCACATCATCGGCGACGTCCAGGGCAAGACGGCGATCATCGTCGACGACATCGTCGACACGGCGACGACGCTGCGGGTCGCCGGGCAGGCCGTGCTCGACGCCGGCGCGCGCACCGTCTACGCCGCCGCCACCCACCCGGTCATGAGCGGGCCGGCCTTCGAGAACCTCGCCGCGTCGCGCTTTGAGCAGATCGTCGTCACCGACACGATTCCGCTGCGTCCCAACGCGCCGACGAACATCCTCCAGCTCTCCTGCGCAGACGTGCTGACCGAGGCGATCCGCAGCATCTTCACCGATCGCTCCGTGAGCGACGTCTTCGGCGGCGAGAACCAGCTCTTCTAGTGAGCGCGCGCACGGCGTTCGTCCTCGGCGGCGGGGGAATGCTGGGCGCGGCGGAGGTCGGGATGCTGCGCGCGCTGCTGGAGGCGCAGATCCTGCCCGACCTCGTCCTGGGCACCTCGGTCGGCGCGATCAACGGCGCGGTCATCGCCATGGAGCCGACGCTCGAGCAGGTCGGGCGGCTTGTCGAGGTCTGGCGGGGGATCGCCGCCGACGACACGTTCGGCGGCTCGGTTCTCGGCCGGCTGGGAACCCTGGCCCGCTCGCGCACGCACGTCCACTCCGCCGCGCCGCTCGGCCGGATGCTGGCGCAACGACTGCCGGCGACGTTCGAGGAGCTCGCGGTCCCCTTTCAGTGCGTCGCCGCGAGCGTCGAGCGCGCGGGCGCGCGCTGGTTTGCATCGGGGCCGCTCGTGCCAGCGATCCTCGCCTCGTCGGCGGTTCCCGGCCTGCTCGCCCCCGTCGAGATCGACGGCGAGCACCACTTCGACGGCGGCCTCGTCCACAGCATTCCGCTCGGACGCGCGATCGAGCTCGGCGCCGACACGGTCTACGTGCTGCAGGTTGGGCGGATCGAGGCTCCGCTGCGCGCCCCCCGCTGGCCGTGGGAGGTCGCGCTCGTGGCCTTTGAGATCAGCCGGCGCCACAGCTTCGTCGAGGATCTCGAGCGCGTTCCCGACGGCGTCGTCGTGCACGTCCTGCCGACCGGCCGGGAGGAGCCGTTGCGCCCCACCGACCGCTCGCAGCTTCGCTACCGCGACCCGTCCAAGGCCGCGGAGAGCATCGAGCGCGCGCACGCGGCCACGGCTGCGTATCTCGCCGGCCCGGATGCGGCGCCCGGCGCGTCCTGACCCCGCGCCGTCGCCGGCGAGCGCCATCCGTCCAGCCCCGCCCCGACCTTGTGTGCACTGCCGCACCCGCGGGTAAGGCCAGCTCCATGATCATCGCCGGAGTAGCCGTCTTCTGTGTTCTTCTCCTGATCGCGGCCTTTGTGGCCCCGCGACTCTCACGCCATCCACAGCGCGCCGGGCACAAGACCGTCGGCGTCGGCCAGCGCGGCGCCGGCAAGGCGCCCGGAAAGCTCGGCCACTGGCTCTCCAAGCCGTTCAACAGCGCCCAGAAGGCGATCGGCAAGAGCGGCTCCGCCGGGCGCCGCGGCCGCGGCAAGATGCCGCTGTAGCCGGCGGGAGGTGCTGTTTGGATGACCTCCGGGCGCCGAACGCGATGACCCAGCCGGCCGCCGACCTCATGGAGCGCCTCGGGCTGTCCGACGACGAGCTCTGCGAGGTGCTCGCGGTCGACCCGTTGTCCGTGCTCACCGGTGAGCTCGCGCACCGGCCCGAGCTGCTGATCCTGCTCGACATCACCGAGCAGGCCGTACAGCAGGTCGGCGACGGGGTCCTGCGCCGCTGGCTGCGAAGCCGCGGACCCAACGGGGTGCCCATCGATCACCTGCGCGCGCGCGACTTCGCGGCCTTCGAGGACGACCTCGAGCTGCTCTCACGACGCGGCTTCGTGCTCGGCGGCTGAAGCCGCCCGGCGCCGCCGCAACGTCCACTGGGGCACCGCCCAACCGTCCGTCCAGGGCCCCCGGCGCGTGCGCGATCCTGTGCGGCAAGCCGCCGGTGCCCCGCGGTCAACGGCGTGGGGCACCGGCGGTTTCTTCTGCTCAGGGCAAGTGCGCCGCGGCGCTACTCGATCTCGGGGCGCTTCTCGCCCGGCCAGATGCCGGTCAGCCACTGAAATCCCTTGGCGCCGCTGCGGTTGACGACCGCCTTGGTCACCGCGAAGGTCGCACCCTGCACCGCCGCCGCGCCGAGAACCCGGCCCCAAGAGGATTCGAGCGTCGTGGGCTTCGGCGGCTCGCGCTTGTCGATGTAACCCCAGACCTGGTTGAAGACCTGGCGCGCAAGGATTCCGGCTCCGATGCCGATGATGATCCCGAAAGGCTTGTAGATGAACTTCATGGTTGCGGAGAGTACCCCCACTCCGTCACGATGACTCCGAACGACCGGGAGGCTGAGATGGACGAAGCCGACGATCTTCTCCAGCGCGCGCTGCTCGACGCCGAAGCATGCGCATCCGTCGCGCTCAAGGTCTCCGATCTCCCGTTGTCGGAGGCGCTGACCGTGATCTTCCACGGCCGCCGCGATCTCGGCACCTTGCAGACCTACGTCACGCACGGCGGCCGCGCGGCCGGCTCGGCCGTCGGCGCCTCCGAGCTGCTGCGCGTCCCGTGCGACCTGGACCTCGCCGACGCGGCATCGCGCGACGAGGCCGAGGAGCTCTACGCCGAACAGGCGCGCTCGCTGCGCGACGCGATCGTCGCCGCCGACACCGTGCTCGCGGTGTGGGCCGGGCCGCTCGCCGCCGCGACCGGCGGCGACGTCGAGATCGAGCGCTCGATCGAGCTCGGCGTGCGCCTGCCGGCCCATCGCCTGATGCCCGTCGCGCTGACGGCGCCCGAGCGGCGGATGTTCGTGGCCGCGGTGTGCGGCGCGCGCACGCTCGCCGAGGGCCGCCCGCCGATGGGGATCGTCTGCGCACAGCAGGACCTCGTCCACGTCTACGGGCTGTCCGACGACCCCGAGCACTGCCTCGAGGACTTTGAGCAGCGCGCGGCCGACCACGCCCGCCGCACGGCGCAGCGGATGGTTCATCAGGAAGCCTCCGTTCAGCGCTTCCTCGAGCTCAACGGCGACGACTTCCAGCCGACGGCGTGACAATGGGCGCGTGAAGCGCCCGCTCATCGCCGTCGCCGTTGTCGCGTTGCTCGCAGCCAGCCTGCTCGTCGCCCGCTGGCTGAGCAACGACACCACCGAGCGCGCGCAGGTCGAGACCCTGCTGCGCGCGCAGGTTCGCGGCGACGCCGGCGCGATGCTGCGCAGCGTGCGCTGCCCCGACACCGCCTGCGAGGCGCTCGTGCGCACGAATGCGCGACGCCTGCGCGGCAGGGGCGAGCTGAAGATCGCGCTCTACCAGTCGCGCACGGCACACGCGGTGAGCTCGCGCACCCGGCCGACGCGCGTCGTGTGGTTCACGCCGGGACGGCTGACGACGGTTCAATGCGTGCTGGTGCGCCGCCGCGGCAACGTGTTCGCCGGGATGACCGTTACCCTCCTGCGCCTCAGCGCCCCGATCGAACGCGAGTCGAGCTGTACCTGAGGGGGAACCGGCACATCGCGCCGCGTCACCTGGTGTTGTGCCCGATCAACCATGCGCTTCCTTCGCCTGTCAGCTCTCCTGATCGCGCTGCTGACGGCGGCGCTGGCGGCACCCGCCGCGCACGCCGCCGACGGCATCACCCGCGGCGCGCTCTACGACGACGCCCCCGACAACCGCTACCTGCTGGGCGGAGACTGGCTGTTTCGCCTCGACACCGCCGGCGTCGGCCTCACGCAGCGCTTTCAGCGCGAGACGAAAACCGACGGCTGGCAGAAGACGATCGTGCCCAGGGCGTGGAACGTCGGCGACAACTCCATCGCGTCGATGACCGGCACGGTCGGCTGGTATCGCAAGGACTTCCGCCTGCCCGACAAGCGCAGCCGGATGAGCTGGCTGATCCGCTTCGAGTCGGTCAACTACCGCACGAAGGTGTGGCTCAACGGCAAGCCGATCGGCCGCAACACCGGCGCCTACCTGCCGTTCGTCATGCGCCTGACGCGCAGCGCGCTGAAGCGAACCGGCGTCAACCGGCTCGTCGTCCGCGTCGACAACCGCCGGCTGCGAACGGACTTTCCCCCCTCGGGGCTGACCGGGTCCGGCGACCCCGCCGGTGGCTGGTGGAACTACGGCGGCATCCTGCGCGAGGTCTACCTGCAGCGCGTCGACCGCGTCGACATCTCGAGCCTCGTCGTGCGGCCGGACCTGCCGTGCGCGACGTGCGCCGCCACGGTGTCGATGCGCGTCACCGTGCGCAACTACGACCGCAAGGCCGGGCGCGTGAGCGTCAGCGGCAGCTACGGGGGCAAGCGCGTGAACCTCGGATCGAAGAGCGTGCCGCCTGGCAGCTTCGCGACGTTCGTCAGGCGCGTCCGCGTGGCCCGGCCGCGGCTGTGGTCGCCTGCGACGCCGAGCCTCTACCGAGCGCGCTTCGCGGTCCGCCTACGCGGCCAGAAGGTCGTGGGCTATCGGCTGCGCAGCGGGATCCGGTCGATCAAGGTCGTCGCCGGGCGCATCCACCTCAACGGCCGGCCGGTGAACCTGCGCGGCGTCGGCCTGCACGAGGACGACCCCGCGACCGGCTTTGCGATCAACGCCGCGCGCCGCGCGCAGATCGTCGCTCAGACCAAGGAGCTGGGCGCGACGGTGATGCGCTCGCACTATCCGCTGCATCCCGGCATCCACGAGCTCGCCGACCGCGAGGGGCTGCTGATCTGGTCGGAGATCCCGGTCTACGCGATCAAGACGCGAGTGCTCAAGCGCGTCGAGGTGCGAAAGCTCGCCGCCCGCGAACTCGAGCAGAACATCATCGCCAACCAGAACCACCCGTCGATCATGCTGTGGTCGATCGGCAACGAGCTGTCCGCGCGGCCCGGGCCCGTGCAGAGCCAGTACATCAGCGCCGCGGCCCGCCAGGCCAAGGCGCTGGACCCGTCGCGACCGGTCGGGCTGGCCGTCGCGGGCTATCCGTCGGCGGGCTGCAGGCCGCAGTACGCACCGCTCGACGTCATCGGGGTCAACGAGTACTTCGGCTGGTATCCCGGCCCCAACGGCCAGATCGCCGACCGCGACGAGCTGTCGAGCTTTCTCGACGGGATTCGCGGCTGCTATCCGAACAAGGCGATCTTCGTGTCGGAGTTCGGCGCCGAGGCCAACCGCTCGGGGCCAGTCGAGGAGAAGGGCACGTTCGAGCACCAGCGCGACTTCGTGAACTACCACCACGCGGTCCACGCCTCCAAGCCGTGGCTGAGCGGGTCGATCTACTGGGCGCTGCAGGAGTTTCGCGTGCGGCCGAACTGGGACGGCGGCAACCCCCGCCCGAACTCGCCGATCCACGAAAAGGGCCTGCTGCGCTTCGACGGTTCGAAGAAGCCGGCGTGGTTCGACGTCCAGCGCCTGTTCGGCGCGACAAACCAGTTCCCGGCCGGCTGACGGCCGGGTAGTTCGGGCGTCCGTCACGACGGACGGCGGCCCACCCCGGCCCGCGACCAGCGTCGGCGGTCCGCTACCCTTCGCCGTCGCCATGGCCTCTCAGACGACGAAGCTCACCATCTCCGCACGCGAGCCCGAGGGCTCGCGCTCCACGCGCCGCCTGCGCCGCAGCGGCCGCGTTCCCGGCGTCCTCTACGGGGGCGACGGCGACCCGATCGCCTTCAGCGCCGACGCTCGTGAGCTGCGCAACGCGCTTGCCGCGACCGGCGCCGTGCTCGAGGTCGTCGCCGACGGCGACACCACCCCCGTGGTGCTCAAGAGCGCCCAGTACCACCCCGTGCGCGGCGAGACGATGCACGTCGACCTGCTGCGCGTGAACCTCAAGGTCGCGATCCACGCGGTCGTCCCGCTCGAGCTCGTCGGCGGCGACGACTCGCCGGGCGTCAAGGACGGCGGCGTGCTCGAGCACATCACGCGCGAGCTCAACATCGAGGCGCTGCCCGCCGAGATCCCCGAGTCGCTGACGTTCGACGTGTCTCACCTGCAGATCAACGACACGGTCACGCTCGCCGACGTTCCGGTGCCCGACGGCGTCGTCCTGCTCGACGATCTCGAGGAGACGACGATCGCCACGCTGTCACCGCCGCGCATCGAGATCGAGCCCGACGAGATCGAGTCCGAGACCGAGATCGTCGGCGAAAGCGCCGGCGACGCATCCTCCGCAGACGCCGACGGCGTCTCCGGCGCCGGCTGAGCCTGAGGTTCGGCTGGTGCGGCTGCCGGGCCGCGGCATGAGCGCGCCGGTCGACTGGCTGGTCGTCGGCCTCGGCAACCCCGGATCGCGCTACGCGGGCACGGTCCACAACATCGGCTTCGAGGTCGCCGCCGAGCTCGCCACACGCTGGGGCCTGCCGCGCGCGAAGACGAAGTTCAACGGCCTGCTGAGCGAGGGCCGCACCGGTCCGGGCGGCCCGCGGGTCGCCGTGCTGCTGCCGCAGACCTACATGAACGACGCCGGCCGCTCGGTCGGCCCGGCGCGCGGTGCCTACAAGCTGGCGCTGGAGCGCGTGCTCGTCCTACACGACGAGATCGACCTGCCCTTCGGCGACGTGCGCACCCGCCTCGGCGGCGGCCTCGCCGGCCACAACGGCCTGAAGTCGCTGAAGGCCGAGCTCGGAGGCCCGGACTTCGCACGCGTCCGGGTCGGCGTCGGTCGGCCGGACTCGACCGATCCGGAGATCGTCTCCGCGCACGTCCTGGGCCCGTTTCGCCAGCCGAAGGCCGAGGTCGCCGAGCTCGTCGATGGCGCGGTCGCCGCGGCCGAGGCGATCGTGCTCGGCGAGCGCGAGCTCTAGGCGGACGGTCGCACGCGCAGGACGCAAGACACGCCGCGCGACCGTGCGCCTCGCGCTGCGCGGCTGACGGCGGCCGCGCCTCTCGGCCGGTGGCAACCGGCCGACCCTGGATACAGGCATAGACTGACCGGTGCCCGGCCGCGCCCATGCGCGGTCGCTGCGCCTGCACATGTCACTGCGCCCCCTGCTCTCCGGCTTCACCGACGTGCCCGACGGCGCCGCGCTCGCGCGCGACGGCGGCCGCGCGTTCGTGTCCTCGTCGCTGCGCCCGTACGTGCTGGCAGCGCTCGCCGACGAGGACCGTGCGCGGCCGACGCTCGTCGTCGCCGGCGACGACCGCCAGGCACGTGACCTGGCGGGCGACCTGCGCGCGTGGCTGCACCCGCGGCCCGTGCGCTTCTATCCCAGCCGCGGGGTCGCGTACGAGTCGCACCTGACGCCGCCGCCGCACCTCGTCGGCCTGCGCGTCGCGGCGCTCGACGCGCTGCTCGATCCACCCGACGCGGGACAGGGCGAGGCACCGGTCGTCGTCGTGTCGGCGGTCGCCCTCAGTGAGAAGGTCCCCGACCCGGCGCTGCGCCCGCACGCCTTCCACCTGCGCGTCGGCGAGTTGCTGGACCTCGACGACTGCATGCGCGACCTCGTCGCCGCCGGCTACGAGCGCGTCGACCAGGTCGACGACCGCGGCCAGTTCGCGGCCCGCGGCGGCCTGTTGGACATCTATCCCGCGACAGAGGACCGCGCCGTGCGCGTCGACCTCTTCGACATCGAGATCGAGTCGCTGCGCTGGTTTTCGACGTTCACCCAACGCTCGCTCGGCGAGACGACCGAGGTCGAGATCGCGCCCGCCGCCGAGCTCGCGATGGAGCACCGCGAGCTGGCGGAGATCGCGGCACTGGACTACACCGGCAAGGGCACGATCAGCGAGCGCCCCGTCGAGCGCCCCGACATCTCCGAGCTGCTGCCGGTCGACCGCTTTGCGGCCTTTCTCGACCTGACGCCGGACGCCGCGATCCTGATCGCCGCGGAGGAGGAGCTCGGCCCGGCGCTCGCCGACCACTGGCAGGACGTCTGCGCGGCATTCCACGACGACGATGCCCACCACCTCTACGTCGCGCCCGACGCGATCACCGCGGCGCTCGACGAGCGCGCGGTCGCGCGGCTGTCCTCGCACGACGCCGGGCAGCCGCTGGAGTTCCGCGCGCAGGCGCCCGACCTCGCGGCACGCTCGCTGCGCGAGGCCGAGCCCGAGCTCGAGAAGCTCGTACGCTCGGGTTACCGGACCGTCGTCGCGTGGCCGCAGCGCGGCGAGGGCGATCGCGCCCGCTACAACCTCGGGCGGCTGAAGGCGTCGTGGCTGGGGGAGGGGGATGGGCAGGCGGGACGGGTCATCGAGACCCCGCTGCGCTTCGCCCACGTGCGCCTGCGCGACGGCTTCATCGCCGCCGGCCTGAAGCTCGCGATCCTGCCCGAGCACCGCCTCTTTCGCCGCCGCCGCCAGGAGCGCACGGGTGGGCGCGACCACGCCGCGCGCCGGCGCGGCGCCCTGCGCTCGTTCGCCGACCTGCGCACGGGCGACATCGTCGTGCATGAGGACCACGGCATCGCGCGCTTCGCCGGCTTTGAGACGAAGACCGTGGCGGGCGTCACGCGCGACTACCTCTACCTCGAGTACCACGGCGACGACCGCGTCTTCGTCCCCTCCGAGCAGCTTGCGAAGATCAGCCGCTACGTCGGCGCGGGCGGCAGCCACCCGCCGCTGAGCCGCCTGGGCGGCAAGAGCTGGGAGCTCATGAAGACGCGCGCCCGGCGCGCGGCGCAGGAGCTGGCGGGCGAGCTGCTGAACCTCTACGCCGAGCGCCGCCGCCGCACCGGCCTCGCCTTCCCGCCGGATTCGGACTGGCTGCGGGAGTTCGAGGCCGCGTTCTCGTACACCGAGACCGCCGATCAGCGCGAGGCGATCGAGCTCGTGAAGGTCGACATGGAGTCCGAGCGCCCGATGGACCGCCTGATCTGCGGCGACGTCGGCTACGGCAAGACCGAGGTCGCGCTGCGCGCCGCCTTCAAGGCCGCCGACGCCGGCAAGCAGGTGCTGATGCTCGTGCCGACGACGATCCTCGCCCAGCAGCACTACGGCACGTTCGCCGAGCGCCTGAAGGACTACCCCTTCACGATCGAGCACGTCAGCCGCTTTCGCGCGCCCGGCGAGCAGAAGCAGGCGATCGCCGGCTTCGGCACGGGCGCCGTCGACATCCTCATCGGCACCCACCGGCTGCTTTCGCGCGACGTGCGCGCGAAGGACCTCGGCCTGATCGTCGTCGACGAGGAGCAGCGCTTCGGCGTCAAGCAGAAGGAGCTGCTGCGCCAGCTCAAGCTGCGCGTCGACGTCATCTCGATGAGCGCGACGCCGATCCCGCGCACCTTGCAGATGTCGCTCGCCGGCCTGCGGGACATCTCCGTCATCGAGACCCCGCCGGAGGGGCGCCGGCCGGTCAAGACGTACGTCGGCGAGTACGACGAGGAGCTCGTCAAGCAGGCGCTCGTGCGCGAGCACGCGCGCGGCGGGCAGGCGTTCTTCCTGCACAACCGCGTCGAGACGATCGACGAGATCGCCGAAGGGCTGCGCGGCCTGTGCCCGGGGATGCGCTTCGTCGTCGCCCACGGGCAGATGGAGGACAAGGTGCTCGAGGACCGGATGCTCGGCTTTCTGCGCGGCGACGCGGACGTGCTCGTCTCGACGAGCATCATCGAGTCGGGCATCGACATCCCGCAGGCGAACACGCTGATCGTCGACCGTTCGGACCTCTTCGGCCTGTCGCAGCTCTACCAGATCCGCGGGCGCGTGGGCCGCAGCCGCGAGCGCGCCTACGCCTACCTGCTGTATCCGAGCTCCGCGGCCCTGACGCAGGAGGCCGCGCAGCGCCTCGCCGCGCTGAGCGACTACACCGAGCTCGGCGCCGGCTTCAAGATCGCGATGCGCGACCTCGAGCTGCGCGGCGCGGGCAACCTGCTCGGCGACGAGCAGTCCGGTCACGTCGCGGCGCTCGGCTTCGAGCTCTACATGCAGATGCTCGACGAGGCCGTCGCGGCGGCCGAGCAGGCGGCAGGGGATGGCGCCGGAGAGATGGCCGAGCCTGTGCGCATGGACGTCAACGTCGACGCGTACGTGCCCGCGGACTACATCCCCTACGAGCAGGCGAAGATCGACGTGCACCGGCGGATCGCCGGCGCCGTCGACGTCGCCGACCTCGAGCTGTTGCGCGAGGAGCTCGACGACCGCTTCGGCGAGCTGCCCCAGCCGCTGCGCAACCTCATCGACCTGCAGCGCGCGCGCATCAAGCTCGGCCAGGCGGGTGCGACGAACGTGAGCTTCCGCGGCGGGCGCCTGGCGGTGACGCCGATCGAGCTCGATTCCGCGCGCGCCAAGCGCCTGCGCGCGCAGATCCCCGGCGTGCTCTACGAGTCGGGCAAGAGCCAGCTGTCGATGCGCGTTCCGGACGATCCGCTGGAGCGCTTTCCCGCCGTCGTGCGGGCCGCGGACATCCTGCTCGCGGTCACGCGCGAGGCGGCGTGAGCGCCGCGAGATGCCGTCACGGCGCAAGTGTGAAGCTCGCGTCTTCTCCGTATGAAGCTCGTAAGAACCTTGGTGGATCAACGCAGTAGCACGCAGACGTTGACTATCATCGCCGCAGTGACCTCAATCTCTCGTTTGATCGCGGCGCTAGGCGCCTTTTTTGTGCTCGCGTTCGCCCTCTCCGCCTGTGGCGACTCCGTTCCCGGCAACGCCGTCGCTCGTGTCGGCGATTCGTCGATCAGCCGCGCGAACTTCGACCGCTGGTTCGGCGTTGCGGCCTCCAGCAACCCCGCCACCGCCGCCAACAAGGCGGCCTACGACCCGCCGACCTACAAGGGCTGCGTCGCGAAGAAGACCAAGGACGCCCCGAAACCGGCCAAGGGCCAGCCCGCGCCGACCCCCGTGCAGCTCAAGTCGCAGTGCAAGCAGGAGTACGAGGGTCTGCGCGACCAGGTTCTGCAGTTTCTGATCCTCGAGAAGTGGGTCGCCGGCGAATCCCAGGATCAGGGCATCAAGGTGTCCGCCAAGGAGAACGAGAAGGCCTTCGCCGACGCGAAGAAGGCGACGTTCCCGAAGGAGGCGGACTTCCAGAAGTTCCTCAAGCAGTCGGGCATGACCGCCAGCGACGCGCGCTTCCAGGTGGCCTTCAACACCGTCTACACGAAGCTGCGCGAAAAGGCCGTCAAGGACGTTCCGAAGGTCTCCGACAAGAAGATCTCCGACTTCTACAACAAGAACAAGAAGCGCTTCGCGCAGCCCGAGACGCGCGACCTGCGCGTCGTATTGACGAAGACCGAGGGCAAGGCCGACGCGGCCCGCAAGGCGCTTGACGGCGGCGACAGCTGGAAGACCGTCGCCAAGAAGTACTCGATCGACCAGGCCTCGAAGGCCCAGTCCGGCTCGCTGCCCGGCGTCACGAAGGCGACGCAGGAGAAGACCTTCGGCGATGCCGTCTTCACCGCCGACAAGGGCAAGCTCACCGGCCCCGTCAAGGTGCAGTTCGGCTTCTACGTCTTCCAGGTTCAGAAGATCACGCCGGCCAAGCAGCAGACGCTCAAGGAGGCCACGCCGGCGATCAAGCAGGAACTCGAGACGAAGGCCAAGAAGGAGGCCGACGACAAGTTCAACAAGGACCTGCGCAGCAAGTGGAAGGCGCGCACGAACTGTCGCAAGGGCTTCGTCATGGACCAGTGCAAGAACGCTCCGAAGCCGAAGTCCACGTCGACGCCCGCCGGCGGCGGGCAGCAGGCGCCCGTTCAGCCGCAGCCGGCGCCCCAGCAGCCGTAGACGCAGCGCGACGGACCCCGCGGCGCCTGCCGCGGGGACGACGCTGACGGCTGCCCGCGGCAGGCTCGCAATAGTCTTCGCCGCCGGATGGCGACCTCAGGGGAGATCAGCGGGGCGCTCGCACGTCTCGACGAGCTGACGCGCCGCCTGCGCGCCGAATGCCCGTGGGACCGCGAGCAGGACGAGCGCTCGATCGTCCCGCACACCGTCGAGGAGGCCTACGAGCTCGCCGACGCCGCCAACTCCGGCGACGACGCGAAGCTGCTCGACGAGCTCGGCGACGTGCTCTTTCAGGTGCACTTCCTGTCGCTGCTGCTCGAGGAGCGCGGGGCGGGCGACCTCGGCGCCGTCGCCGAGCACTGCCGCAGGAAGCTCATCCGCCGCCACCCGCACGTCTTCGGCGATGCCGAGGCCGCGTCGGCCGGGGAGGTGCTGGCCAACTGGGACCAGATCAAGGCCGGTGAGGCGGGGCGCGAGCCCGGCATCTTCGGCGAGGTGCCCGAGAACCTGCCCGCGCTGCTGTACGCCCGCAAGGTCCAGCGCCGCGCCGTCGCCGCCGGACTTCTCCAACCCGCGCCGGACTCTCCAACTCCGGGCAGGCGCGAGGACGACTTCCACGATGTCGGCGAGAAGCTGTTCGCCGCTGTCGACGAGGCGCGGCGCATGCGGGTCGATCCCGAGCTTGCCCTGCGCGCGGCGTCCCAGCGCTTCCGCGAACGTTTTGAAGCCGACGCCAATCCGCCAGATCCGCATTCCCAAGGAGACTCATGAGCCAGATCGATCGCGTCCATGCCCGCCAGATCCTCGACAGCCGCGGCAACCCGACGGTCGAGGTCGAGCTGGGCCTGCGCTCCGGCGCCAACGGCCGCGCCGCTGTGCCCTCGGGAGCGTCGACGGGCGAGTTCGAGGCGACCGAGTTGCGCGACGGCGGCGAGCAATGGGGCGGCAAGGGCGTGACGCAAGCCGTCGCCAACGTCAACTCCGAGATCGCGGCGGCGATCGCCGGCCTCGACGGGCTCGACCAGGCCGGCCTGGACCGCGCGCTGATCGACCTTGACGGCACGCCGAACAAGTCGCGCCTGGGCGCGAACGCGATCCTCGGCGTGTCGCTGGCGGCGGCGCACGCGGCGGCCGCGCACGAAGGGCAGCCGCTGTGGCGCCACCTTGGCGGCGACGACGCGCGGATCTTGCCCGTGCCGATGATGAACGTGCTCAACGGCGGTGCGCATGCCGACAACAAGGTCGACTTTCAGGAGTTCATGGTCATGCCGGCGGGGGCGACGAGCTTCGGCGAGTGCCTGCGGATGGGCACGGAGGTCTTTCACGCGCTGAAGAAGACGCTGCACGACGCCGGCCTGGGGACGGCCGGCGGCGACGAGGGCGGCTTCGCGCCGGATCTCGGCTCCAACGAGGAGGCCCTGCAGATGCTCGTCAAGGGCATCGAGTCCGCCGGCTACGCGCCCGGCGAGGACGTCTTCATCGCCCTGGACCCCGCGACGAGCGAGATCTTCGACGGTGCCTACGTGCTCGAGCACGAGAACCGCTCGCTGTCGGCGGCCGAGATGTCCGCGTACTGGGCCGACCTCTGCGCGCGCTACCCGATCGTCTCGATCGAGGACGGCATGGACGAGGAGGACTGGGACGGCTGGAAGCTGTTGACCGGCGCCGTCGGCGAGAGCGTGCAGCTCGTCGGCGACGATCTCTTCGTCACGAACACCGAGCGCCTGCAGCGCGGCATCGATCTCGGCGTCGCCAACTCGATCCTCGTCAAGGTCAACCAGATCGGCACGCTGACCGAGACGCTCGACGCGATCGCCACGGCGCGTGCCGCCGGCTACACCGCGGTCATGTCGCACCGCTCGGGCGAGACCGAGGACACGACGATCGCCGACCTCGCGGTCGCGACGGGCTGCGGCCAGATCAAGACCGGCGCGCCGTCGCGCTCCGATCGCGTCGCGAAGTACAACCAGCTGCTGCGCATCGAGGAGGCACTAGGTGCCGGCGCGCGCTTTCTCGGGCGCGAGGTGCTGCGCTCCTAGCCCGAGCCGAGGCGGAACGATGGCGTGCGCGTGCAGGAGCGGCGCGGCGCGGGGCGAACGATCTCAGCGATGCCCCGCAACGGCACATACGTGCGCTGGGACAGGGTCGGCAGGATGGCGCTGCTGTTCGTCGGCCTGCTGCTGATCTGCCTGTACGTCAACCCCCTGCGCACGTACGTCGCGACACGCCAGGAGGCGAAGACCAAGCGCGCCGAGGTCGCGGCGCTGCAGCGCGAGCACAGCGCGCTCGTGCGCCGCCAGCGCGAGCTGCGCCGCGCGAGCAGCGTCGAGATCGAGGCGCGCCGGATGGGCATGGTGCGCCGCGACGAGCGCGCATACGTCGTCAGGGGCCTGCCGCGCGGCGAATAGGCGGGTGGCACCGGCCGGCCGCCGGGTACCCTGGCCAGCCGTGACGACGAGCTTCGAGACGGCGCTGTTGCAGTGGCGCGAGGGCGAGCGCCGCATGGCGGGCGCGCCTCCGGACCAGCGCCACGCGCTGGAGGCCGTCGTCAGCGCGATCGAGGCCGAGCTGCGCCGGCGCCTGGGCGGCACCTTCACGACCGACGAGCTGGCCGAGCTCTACGACCAGGGCACGGACTGGTGCACCGACCTCGCCGCCGGCATCGCCCCCGGGGCACCGTGGGCATGGGATGCGCGCACGGTCGCCGACGCGGCGTTTCTGCGCTACCTGCGCGACGCTCGCGATTTCGCGGGCGGACGCCGGACGGAGCTCTAGCCCGGCTCAGCCTCAGTCTTCGCCGTCTGCGCCCGTGCGGCGGATCACGATCCGGTCCTCTTCGATCGTGACCTCGACGGGCCGGTGGCCCGCCCAGTGCTCGGCGTAGATCGGGTTGTCGCTGACAGCGGGATCGAGCCACAAACCGTAGCCGTCCTCGCCGTGGTCGAACGTGCCCTCGAGCGCGTCCGAGGCCGCCTTCGTGCCGGCGCGACCGCGTCCGCCCCGGCGACCGCGGCGCCGCGGGGTGATGCGGGCGGGAGCGTCCTCGTCGCCGTCCTCGTCCTCGCCGGCTTCCGCGCGGCGCGCGTCCTCTTCGGCCTTCAGCCTGGCCTCCTCGGCCTTGCGCACCTCGGCCGCCTCGAGCTCCGCGGCAACGAGTGCGTCGTCCTCCGCGCGCAGGTCGATCTCGTCGTCGAAGTCGGCCTTCGGCGCCTCGCCGTTCTCGGCGTCGACGGGCATCAGCTCGTTGTCGCGCTTAAAGGTCTCGATCTGCTGGACCGTCGCCTCGAGCTGGTGGGCGATCCAGGCGTCGGTGCGACCCTGGCGGACCCAGCCGCGGATCTGATTGAGATGAGGGCGCAGTGAACGGCGTGCCATTGCGGGCGGGACCTTACAAGAACCGGAGCGCTGACCGACGCCGCAAGCCCCCTTCTGACGTCATCTCTGCCCCGCCGTGGTGCTATCCCTGCCCGTCGGTTGCCTTTGCGGGGGGAACGTGATTGAGTGGCCTTGGCGACAAGGAAGGTAGTCCGGCTGTGCTCGTTCTGACACGCAAGTCCAATCAAAGCATCATGATCGGTGACGAGATCGAGATCTCCGTCCTGTCGATCATGGGCGAGAAGGTCCGGATCGGCATCCAGGCGCCGCGCGACATCCCGGTGTTCCGCAAAGAGGTGTACCTCGAGATCCAGGCCGAGCGTGGGCAGGTCACCGCCACGCCACAGGTTCAAGCCGCGCTGCGTCGCCTCAAGGCGTAGGGGCCGGCGCGCCCGGCGCGCCCGGCGCGCCCTCGGATCAGCCCATGACGACGTAGAGCGTCTTGAACATCGCGATGGTCACGATGACCGCCGTCGCGATGAGCACGAGCACGAGGACGACGAAGCGCGCCGTCCCATGTTTGTGGGTGCGCTCGAGCCTGCGCTGCTGTGCGCGCATGACCGCCTTGCGGCGCAGCGACTCCCGCCTGACCCGATCATCATGGGTCTCCTCGTGGAAAGCTCGTTCGAACTCCGCGAGGGACTGTCGCATTCGGGTTGCCATGCGTTACAGAGCGTAGCCCACTTTGCGGCGGGCGGGGAGCCGGGCAGTCGGCGGCGTCATCGGCAGGCTTGCGGTGACCACATGCCGCGAGCGGCGCGCGCGGCCGCGCGCGCCAGCCGGCGCAGGCGCTGCGCGTGACGCACGTTGGGCGCGATCGCCAGCGGCCGGGCGTAGCCCGCCGTGATCAGCAGCTCGTTGAAGAAGCGACCGTCGGGCAGCCAGACGTAGACCAGCGCGCGCCCGTAGCGGTCGCGCCCCTGCACGCCGGCGGCGTAGCGGATCCGCCGGCCGAGCAGCATGCGCTTCGCGAACGCCGAGGCCTGGGCGCCGAAGCACTCGCGCCGGCCGTGGACCTCCGGGGTGTCCACGCCGATCAGGCGGCTGCGGCCCAGGCCCGACAGGATCACCGTGTCGCCGTCGACGACGCGCGCGACCGTCGCGGTCAGCCGCGCACCGTCATTCCCGGCGCCGCCGCGCTCGCCGGCGATGCAGCCGAGGCCGGCAAGTCCGGCGACGACGAGCACAGCGACGATGGCGAGGCGGGTCGAGATGCCTCGCACCCTAGGGCGTGCCGGGCGACCTTCACCGCGGGTGCGCCGGTCTGTTGCGAAGCCGCGCGTTTCGCGCCGCGATCGCCTCAATAGCCCCGGTAGCCGCGCCGCTGGTAGTCCAGCAGTCGCGGACGGTTGAGCGTCGACGGCGCCAGCCTGATCCTGCGGCGATCCCTTGGGAACGTCGCGGCAGCTTCCAGCGTCGGACCGTCGAGAAAGCGCAGCGGCGCGCGGGCCGGCGCCTCCAGGCGCAGCGCGGGCACCTGCTCGGGAGAGGCCAGGTGGTAGCCCCAGTCGCCGAAGCTCGGCACGTCGACGTGATACGGGGTCGTCCGCCAGCGCGCCGCGCGCAGCGTCGCCTCGATCCCCCAGAACGACTCGCGCGCGAAGTACGGCGAGCCGGCCTGCACGACGAGCCGGCCGCCCGGTGCGAGCGCCACGCGGCGCAGGCCGTCGTAGAACTCCTGCGAGTAGAGCTTCGCCGTGGCGGCGTCGTCGGGGTCGGGAAAGTCCGCGATGACGACGTCGAAGCGCTCGCGGGCGCTGCGCAGCCAGCGGAAGGCGTCGTCGTTGACGATCTGCACGCGCGGATCGCGCAGCGCGTCACGGTTGAGCTCGCGCAGCCGCCCGTCGTCGCGCGCCAGCGCGGACATCCGGTCGTCGAGCTCGACGTTCACCACGCGCCGCACGCCGTCATGGCGCAGCACCTCCCTGATTGCCAGCCCGTCGCCGCCGCCGAGCACGAGCACGCGCGCGTGTGCGCCGGCCATCGCGGGGTGCACGAGCGCCTCGTGGTAGCGGTACTCGTCGATCGAGGAGAACTGCAGGTCGCCGTTGAGAAACAGCCGCAGGTCGTCGTCCTCGCCCTGCGTCAGCACGATCTCCTGATAGGGCGTGCGCTCGATCAGCACGATGCGGTCGTCGAACAGGCTCTGACGCGCCGTGACCTCGAAGCTCGCGGCCTGCGTCGCCGCGAAGCCCAGCGCGACGAGCACGCCGGCCGGCGCCAGCAGCCACACCGGCCGCAGCCGGGTGAGCAGGCAGACCCCGACGCCCGCGAGCGCGTTGAGCGCGCCGATCGCGAGCGCGGCATCGATCTGGCCGAGCCACGGCAAGAGCAGAAACGGGAAGCTCACGCCGGCGATCACGGCGCCGAGATAGTCCGCCGCCAGCAGGTCGGCGACCGACGCCCCCGCCTCCTGCGGGCGCGCGCGCTGCAGCAGCGACAGCAGCAGCGGGATCTCGCAGCCGACGAGCAGCCCGACCGTCGCGGCGGTCAGCAGCATCACGGGCTCGTAGATCCCGAGGTACGCGAAGGCCGCATACAGCGCCATCGCCGACAGGCCTCCGATCAGCGCGACGCCCGCCTCGACGATCACGAACGCCTGCGCGGGGCGGCGCAGCAGCGGCTTGGCGGCCAGCGAGCCCAGGCCCATCGAGGAGACGAACGCCGCCAGCACGATCGAGACCTGAAAGACGCTGTTGCCGAACAGGTAGGTCCCGAGCGCGATGATGACGAGCTCGTAGACGAAGCCGCACGTCGCGACGAGCAGCACGGTGCCCAGCAGCACGGGCCGCGCTCGCCGTCCCAGCATGCAACGGCCCGCGTCCTCGTCGCGCGCCGGCGCCCCCGGTTCGAGGGCCTGCGTGTTCAGGAGATCGCCGCGGCGACGATGCCGCCGACCGACAACAGGGCCGCCCCCGTCACGAACACCATCGGCTCGTGCCCCTCCTCGCCCATCACGATGTCGCCGAGCTTGCCGGGCGTGATGAGGTCGATGACGACGAAGGCGATGCCGAGCAGCGCGATCCCGACGAGCCCGAAGCCGGCCGACTCGCCGAGCCCCTTCTCGAGGTCGCCGTCGGAGGCGATGATCGCCGACGTCACGATGATCCCGATCGCCAGCAGCGCCGAGCAGACGATGACGCCGGCGTTGCGGTTGCGGTCCTCGCACAGCTGACGGCCGAGGTTGCCGGGCGTCAGCACGTCGATCATCACGTAGCCGAGCACGAGCAGCACGATGCCGACGACGCCGTAGAGCAGCCCGGCCGCCAGCTCGGTCCCGAGGTCCTGCCAGTAGCCGGCCGCGAGGATGTGCGAATGGGTCATGTCGTCCTTACGTCGCGGGTGGGGTCGGTG